>Ga0180434_10001879_pt1 | contig 29111 bp, 17 predicted proteins | sample SS_ome_7_FD_132453 | JGI IMG/M metagenome (GOLD analysis project Ga0180434, IMG submission 132453) | Hypersaline lake sediment archaeal communities from the Salton Sea, California, USA - SS_1_D_2 metaG | ecosystem: Environmental > Aquatic > Non-marine Saline and Alkaline > Hypersaline >... | reverse complement strand
TCTGCTGCGAATAGTTGAATGTGTTTTGTGTGCTCGAAGTCAGATATGTGACTGATTGCCTTTGTACACTTTGGCGGGCGTAAGCATAGACTCGGTTGCGACCTATGGCGCTGACATACAGCCAGCGTTCATCTTGGCTCATGGTCACTGCTGAGCCAAAACCAACATCTGCATCAAATTCCTGATCCGGGGCCACCAACAACTGTGTTTGAGTAAATGCTGTGGTGCCGGGAGCATTGAATATGACGACAGCATAGCCGGCACCACTGTTGGAAAGACTGGCTCCAACCACGGCCCAGGTCTGCGATCCCACATCCAAGGCATTGCCAAACCCGGCGGCTGCCGGAGCATTGAGCTGCAGCAACGAGCTTTCTTCATAGATGTCTTGATCGGTGCGTACAAAGGGATAAACTGCTCCTGGAGGTATGGCCACGCCTGTGGGATTGTATCCAGGGGCACCAACAAAACTTGTTAGATTGAAGAGACCTTGACTGATGCTTTCGCCAAATCTAGATACCACGATGTTGTTGGCAGGCAGCAACTCTCCGACATCGGTAAAAGGTTCAGCCTTTTCGATCACGGCCCATTGATTGTTGCCGTTGTTGTCTACCCATACACGTGCGCCCGGACGGAGATCTTTGGCGTAATCAAGGCCGGCCACATCGCTGGCCTGCTCTACGCGAGCACTCTGTAATCGGAGTCCGAGACCTATGCCTGCGATAGCGGTCTGGAATCCAACAAATTCATAATTGATCAAGAGTGTGTTGATGCCTGTGACCACTTGTACCAGATAAGCTCCATTGATGTCTGGATCAAAATTCTTGATGATGAGTGTGTCGCCTACGTCTAGTCCATGCTCATTGTCAAAGGTGACCAAAGATCTGCCATCGAGATTGTCGGCTATGCGTATGATATTGCCAAGAGTTTTTTCACATCTGTACACATTCCAGTCATAGGTATTGACTTTGGCCACCCATATGGTTGTGCCTTCACCGAGATCGGCAAGATCAGCAGACAAGGCTCCTGTGATGCCGAGATCAAACACAGTGACATCAACATCGTCGAGATTGACATAGCCGGCTGATGGCAAGGCCTTGTCGGACCTGACATTGGTGACAGGTAATATGTCTGGATCCGATATGAAATCGCTGCTGTTCCAGATATCATTGACCAAGATGGCCTGATTCGCTGCGCTGGTATCACCTGACTGCGTAACCTCCACAGTACTGGGATTGCTGGTCAACAAAGTGGCGTCCAAGGCCAGTTCGAAATATTTGCGGTTGGCATTGGCACCGTAGGTGCCAGTGAGTATGGCCCAGTTCTCATAGATATCGTATTCGGCAGTCTCCTTGCCGATATCGGCAAGGCTAAACAGTTCTAGGCTGCCTCGGGTGCCTTTGCTGCCCAGGAACTGCTGATATAGATTGACCTGACTCACATCGTCAAGATTCAAGGCCTGCATGTAATCTCGAGGCCGGAATCCAATCAAACCATAGCTGAAAAGATTCACTTCCTCTTCGAGATTGCTGACATAGGTGTTGTAGGCATCAGACAGTTGGTCACTGGCATTGGCTGCGTTGGGCAACAGTCCCTGTTGCACTTCGTCATAATCACTGCGCAGCCAGAGATTGAAATCAAAGGTGGGAGAAGGATTGATCAAAGTGCTGGCGCTCCATAGCTGATCTTTGAATCGCACGATCTGCCCCTTGGTATATTTGAAATTGGGGTTCCATTCTTGGATGTTGGGCTCGTTCAAGATAAAGCCGGGCACGTCTACTGTTCCATTCCAATCGCCTGACAACCATCCCGATACTCTGATGCGGCTCTGTCTTAGGCCTGTGACAGGATCGTAAATGAGATCGGCGAATATGCTGCGGTTGTCCAACACCATCACGTGCTCATAGGCAGTAAACCTAAGATCCACATTGCACAAGGTATTTGAGTTGAGGCTGGTAATGGAAAAAGAGTTTTCGATGCGGTCGATGACCACATCGGTGTTCTTGACCGGTTGTTGATTTTGATTCAAAACATTCCTGAGCACACCTGAGCTGCCCAGGCTTTCTACCACGGTGTTGGGTCTAGTGATTGAAACCTTGACCGCACCTGGATTGAGATTGATGATGCTGCCAGCATTCCACCCTTGATTGCTCCAGTACAGGAATTCTTGCGCCATCTGTTGCCAGTTCATGATGTAACCGTTTTCATAACCTTCAAATTCAAAACCACGTTCCTGCAACAAGCGTCCATAACTGAAGAAGAAATCACACACCGCGGCTCGATTGCGGAACACGAATCCATAAGGTACCTGCACCACAGTATCGTTATACTCCACACTCACGCGCTCGCTGCTGCCGCCAGCCGCGATAGTGACAGCCTTGCCAAACGGTTTGCTCTGCAATATCTCAAAGTAGCTGCGTGCGGTGTTGTAGCCAAACACCGCCCAACCATCGTCCACGGTCTGTACTATCACAGCACTGTAGTTGACTCGATCAAATGCAGGATTTTGATATAATAATAACTGGTAGCTTTCGTCTGGCAACAAGAGACTGGTATTGGTGCCACTGGGCGTAGCCCTTTCGGTAAAGACTTTGAGGTATCTTTTATCACTGAACCCAGCCATCCTGTAACACAGACGCGCGCCTAGGTCGTTTAGGTCCTGAGCCAGTGCAGCACTGCTGTCAACACCGCGTTGCTGATTGTAATCGATGATCCAGTTTATGTAACTGGCCCGACTGATGCCGCTACCATACAAAGGTGCAATATTGTCGGGCTGCAATCTATAACGCTGATCCCAGAGATATTGACCAAGTTCATTGTCATACACATATCGATCTCGGTCCACGAACAGGCTGAAAAACTGCGCTGGCCGGGTCAGCGCCAGCAGCCGCATCACTGCGAATGGCCATGCCGAACTGGTGCGCCAAACATTTTCTACCGGACCACCATCGCCAAATGCCCAACTACGTCGGAAGCTGGTGGCATCATAGTTACCAACCACGGCCTGCAGTGGCGGTAAAAGAGTGCCTTCGCTGCCACTGGGTATGACCTGTGTCAGTCCAGGTCTCACGAATCTAGCATCATATCTTGGGTTCACCGGATCTGCGATGAAACCCTGTGCAAGATCCTGCCATAACACCAGGTTGCCTTCGGTGTAGGGAGCGACTCCGTACACATCAGTCCACCAGTCGGGCTGTTCACTGAAACCCAGCATCTCCCAGGGCCGAGAATTTGGTGCTGTTGTATCGTAGAAATAATTGTAGATACCACGCCAGGCGCCCAGTAACGGCGCTCCGCTGATACGATCACCGCTCTGACTGTAGTTGAAGGTAAAGGCATTGGAGGCATTGTAAGTCTGGTTGGTATAGTTGAGCCTGTTTTGTCCTATCCAGGTCAAAAAGTCCGGCAACAAAAGACTGGTGATTTCGGTCTGCGACCATTCGGTGGTGCGAAACTGTCCGGGCACTACATCATAAATCTGCAACGGTATGTCTGATTTGATCTTGAGATTGTTGTAGATCCTGGTTTCAAATTCCAACAGCACTGCATCTCGGAAATCACCATAGGCCACAGTGATGCTGCCGTCGTGTCCGCGTATGACCTGGGTAGGCTCTACATAACTTTCGTCAACATAGGTCTCTGGTCTATAGGCAGGATAAAGACCCATTTTGGTGGGAGTGTTGGGCACGAAACTTCCATAAGTGGTGGGATACTCTCGGATGGTGATGACATCGCCCTGTGTCAGCGTGCCTAAAATAGTGACTGTGTTGCCATCCACTGGAACAGTGTAATCATAATCTATGGTCAAGAGCTGGCCATTAAGATATACCAACAGACCCCGGTAGTTGCTCTCCGTGAAATTGTAGCTGGCGGTGGTATCAAAAGTGTTGGTGCTACCTATGCCAAAAGTATAGATAATCTCGGTGAAGTCTTCACCGGCTGGCAGCATGTCACTCCAGTAAAATGGTGAACTTTCAGTCCGTGTAAGGCTGATTTCTTGGGTGATGGTATCAAGCACCTGGGTGGGCGTGAGATTGATGAAATCGCCCTGGGCTGCAAGATCCAACATGCGTGCTTTGTACTTGGCATATTCATTGCTGTTGAAGGCCAGGCTGTCAAACAACTCATACTGGCGCTGCCGTAAAAAAGCTCCAGTCAACAACAGTGGACTGCTGTGCTGTACTATCTTGGTACCAAAAGGAACTATATTGCCAAGATCGCGGCTGTTGTTGGCACCATTGATGGGCCCCAAAAGATCGCGCAAGTTGGTGGCCACGCTCTCGTAGTAGCTGCGAATCGAACCCAGCGTAAATTCACGGCTGTTTCCGTTTACGCTGTTGTTTTCGAGATTGTTGGGTACCTGATAAAAGCCCACCGGACTGGCTTGATCACTGTAGACCAACACTTCGATGAGGGCACCATTGTCTGGGGCTTGTGTGAGCGAGATACTGGTGTTGACATCAGTGACTGTGACTGTGTATTTGCTGGGATCAAGGAAAATACCTTGCACAAACACCTGTACCGGAGCAAACACAGTGTCTAGATCGATAGGCAGTCCCAACAACAGATTTTCACCTGTGTACGAGAATCTAAATGTCTGGCGACTGCGACTGAGCTGAGCTGCGGTTTGCCATCCCAACTGATCTGAAAAAGACACACGATCTATATACTGTCTGGCAAAGCCATTGCTGACCGGTGTGGTAAGACTGGTGTTGTCTTGCACATATATAAAGGTGTCATTGTAGAAATAGTTTTCAAAAACAATGTCTCCCACATTCACGAGGTTGAGAAATCTCAAGGGAAAGCCCAAGACCTCATCTACAGTGGCCGTTTCGCCCACAGCATAACCAAAAAGTTTGTTGCCCTCGAATGTGCTGCTGGGATAGATTGAGAGATCACCAAAGCTACGACCCTGCTCATCGAAAATGTCAAACAGCGGAGGCTGATTGGCATCGTTTTTCTGTTGTGCCTGTTGCCAGGTCAAGCCATCAAACCAATGTGAAACACCTTGCTGTGTAGCTCCATTCAAGCTGACCACCATCTGATTGGTCAGGGCTCTGCCATTTGTGACCGGTACTAGATTGATCACATTAGGGCTATTGGGACTGCCATCTGGATCGATAAAGTCCACTCTGTAGATGTTGTTGCGTACCTGACTGTCAAGATCAGCAGCAAAAATCACCAACGACCCTGGCAAAAAGTCATATCCATCAACACCATAGCCGGTCTGTCCATTGATGTTGCTGAGGGCGTCGGTTTCTGAGAAATCTATGATGTTGACCGGTTGTTTGGCCTGGGTCCCGGAATTGAACAAGCGCAGATTTGCACGGAACTCAATTATGGGTCGCTTGGCTCGCTGCTCGTTGTTTACTGTGATTTCGCTGTTGTTTAGTTCAGCGGTGAGCCTGATCACATCTATGTGGAACCAGCGATTGCTGCGGCTCCAGGCGTTGCGATCAGCCGCAGCACGATTGATCGTGATATAATCAGGCACAGCTGGCGAATCAAGAGTGTCATCAAATCCACCCACATCATAGGGCGTGCTGTCATACGGGGTCAACAGACTGCGTGTGTAGGTTTCAGGTGTCAACATCTCGCGCACTGGTATCAACACTATACCTACACCTTGTTCGGCTCCCACCACGCTGTCTTGCGGCAAGGCCGCACCTTGTGGACCACCAGCACCGGGATTGTCCAGGCTTTCTTGAAGGGTGTCATAGATGTTTTGCTGGAACACATTGTCGTCATGTTGTGCTCCGGTCATTTTTTGACCTTGATACACATGATAAGCACCAAAATAGGCCCGGCCGTCCACGAATCCTACCCTGTTAGATATCCCAGGTCCAGTTCCCACGCCTTCTACATAAAATTCTTGATCTTGATAGCTCGTTGGTGACACATTTCCACGGAGGATGATTTTCAAACCATTGGTTAGAGACACGCCATTGGGGCTGGTGTAGTCCCGGGCACCCACGATATCGTCTACATCCAGAACCACGTTGCTGACAGCATCCACTAGGCGTATCTGCCCCGACAGTTCAGGATTGGTGCTGTCTTGGTAGTACAAGATATCTTGCACGGCTGTCAACAAAGGAACTTTGTCAAAAAATCCGCCAGCATCCTTGTACCAGACCGTGCTGCTCCACTGTGCACCAAACAAGATCGAAAACTTGGTTAGATTGCCTAGATCTCTCACGCTGTCAAGCACCAAGGTATCATTGATATAATTGATGCGCCACACACTGTAGCGCTCGGTGAGGCTGGTGATGTCAGTCACAGTGCTGCCTGAGATGATCTGCCAGCCGCCTGCTTCGGCACCAGTGATGCGATTGGTGAAAATCAAGGTGCGTTGATCGAGATCTGTGATGCCATCTATACCGCTGGGGTTGGCCGCGAAAAATTCTGTCAGGCTCTTGTTGTTGATATCTGAAAAACGCAACCGGTCTGACACAAGATCCACCGGTGATGCTTCGGTGAGATTGAAGTAGAAATCCTGAGCATCGCGTGTGGGCACATAGAATTCTACGTCACCTTGATCTTCACCGTTGTTGATGACCCCAAGCACGTCCCGACTGCTGATGTTGGGCGATTGGGACAATCTACCCGACACCCCCGGCTGAGACTGTATCCAAAATCGATGACCCACCTGATTCACACTGAAGGTGTAGTTTCCGCCGCGCACCAATGTGATCTCGGGATTGTTTCCGGCCAAACCAGAAAACCTATAAACCGTGCTACGATTCACTGCAAAATCATCAGTTACTGGAATATCTGTATTGCTGACATCCACACTGTCTGGACCGCCTGGCAGCCAGTAGTATTGGCTGTAATTGTTGAATTTGTCGAGGTCGCAAAAAGGATCCCAGGCATAGTATTCACTGCTCCACAGTCGATCTTGGCGTGTGATGTCAGCACCTTGAAGCTTAAGGCTATCTAGCATGCCAGGATAGGTGATTACATCACGTGCGGTTTGCGTGCCCGGATCGAGAAAGACCACTCCGGGTTCCAGTTGATAGTTGCTGCGTGTGGCATCAGGTTCGGTGACATAGTTGTCTGCGGGATTCACACCAGGGCCCACTCTGCGGCCCACGAAACCCTGCATGCGCTGGAAATTCGGTTCCTGAGTGAGTTGATCAAGAGTGGCGGACAGGAACTTGCGGTTGGTAGTGGTTCTAAAGATCTCGGGAAGGAGATCAACTGTGCGTTGGCGTGCCATTAAATCTGATTCCCAGTCGAAGTACCTTGCTGACTGGCTGCTGCCGCAGTGGTGTTGGTGATGCTGGTTTGACTGCGTATATTTGTCTGTGTAAGCGCTTCGATGACCTCTACATCACTCACAGTTGCCGCGCTGACAAAAATTTCGTTTGGTGCACAGCGTATTTCGTAAAGATCGCCAAATGTGCGCAAAGGATTCAAAGGCACCAATACCACCGAACTGATTATACTGCCAAGCTGTTCGTGTAGGTATGCAGCCAGTTCAGAAAAATAAAATGTATCGCCAAAGTCCCACTTGTCGATGGTAAAGTATTGGTTGATTTTGGCAATGACCTGGCTTTTGATTTCACTGTCACTGGCCACAGTGTTCAATGCACGCACCACTTTTATGGTACCACGCAGCTCGGCCGGTGCTTTTGCACCAAACAACGGCTTGAATACCACGCTGTTCAACACCACGTTATCCGATATCATCTTGTAGTCGTTGATGCTAGAATAGGCCGTGGTAAGCTGGGCGATTGTTGGAGCCTCTGGTTGGACCACGGTACCTGTCGTATCTCTTATGTAATTTTGATAGTCTGTGTAGTAGCCTTGTGTCACTAGATAGATATCAATGATGTTGGTGGTACCAGGATCGATTACATTGCTGAGGCTGGTGTTGTGCCGGTATTGAAAAGCAAGTCCTCCCCGACCCGTACGAGCGAGATAATTGTTTCTCAACACTAGATTGCGTTGCAGTACCCCATTGACTAGACCAATCACCAACTCATAGAACTCGCGTGTGGTAGTGGTATAAAATATCTGACCGTTGATGAATTCAGTCTTGACCAACTCGATGGCATCACGATTGGGGAAACTGGTGTTGACCACACCCACATCCAAAGGTAGATAACGTTCGAGATCATCAAAATCAGTCAAGAGTTCAAAAAATACCAATTTGTCACTGGAGTTGACCTCAGGGGCCACTAGATCATCAAAAAAATCAGGATTGTCGGCGATACCATCTGCATCAGAATCAGTGAAGCTGACTGTGACTTCATAGTCATTGACAAATCCGTCGCTCTGGATGCTTTGGGCTATGATATCCATGGTTGTGTCACCTTCCAAGGGCACGTTGCTATCGGGGCGACTGTTGGTTTTCAGCACCTTGACGAAATCATTGATGATGCTACCGGTTCGGCTATCATAGACTTGGCCTTCACCGCTGAAATAAAACCGTGTCTGCAACACGCTGGCAAATTTGTATTCTAGGCCGCGACTGGTGACCACATAGCTGCTGCCATCGGTGGTAAACTGTATCAACCAGGAGGCGTCCAGCCCCAGTCCCTGTGTGTTTTGGGCATTATTGAGACTAAAGGTTCCGTCGATGTCCAAGTTGGCAGCAGTGATCAAATACCACGACGCAGTGAGATTGTCGTAGCCAAGACCAAAATCACGATACAGTTCAATCTGCGTGATGATATTTTGTTCTATAGTGGTGTCAAGATCACTCACGAACTTGGGTATGACTTGTACTGCCAAGGCTCCTGATGGCACAAAATTGTTCAATGTTACTGGTCCTACACCGTTGGGAAGATTGCCGCGACCTTGTGCAGTACCTTCTAGTACCACCGCAGACACTGTGGCCCATATGGTGAGTGTTTCATCAGCGCGAGTGGGTGTGCCGCTGCGCAATCTATTGTTGACATCAAAATAAAATCCGGTGGGCGCTCGGAATTTGACCAAACTACCCTGCGTGATGTACTGTGCATTGTTGCTGGTAAAAGCGCCGATGTCCATGGGTTGATCTGGAGATCCTTGGTAAAAATATCCAGTGGTTTCGTTAACCAAACTGGTGCTCTGTTGCCAGGCCGCATCCAACACCGTAAGAGGAGGTCGTTGGAAATTGGCATAGTAAAACTGCAACATGCTGCGACCTGCGATGGCCGGTTCCAGACTGTTGTTGATCACATCCACTATTTCATTGCGATTGAACCATTCGAAATTGAAACTGGCCGGAGCATCTTCCCGGTATATGGCACCGTCCGAAGCAAACACGTTGGTGCTGCTGTATTTTCCTGTGATGTCAGTGAGATCGAGATAGCGTGAGCTACCAGTTACACTGCGTGCCAGAGCCTTGCTCTTTATCACGTTGCTGAACAAAGTAAAGGGAAAGTTGTTGTAATCTTCGCCATTTACCATGCGATTCTGTGTGTAGTAGCGTGCTGGTGCACGCTGTTTGATTTCAGCGATGCTCTCTCTGCTGCGAGCATTGCTGACTGGCGTCTGCAATCCGCAGGTAAGGGTCAATGTTTCAAGACGCCCGCGTCGGCTCACATAGCTGATTGGGATCGAGATGCTTTGCATCTCTTCAGGATTGACAATGTACTGTAGACCATTTGATGCACGCACATAGGCGCGGAACAAACCCACTGGTATGGACGAGAAAACACCATCGCCAAAAGTCAAGGTGATTTGGTCATTGCTGCGACTGGTGATGCTGTACAAGTTGCGTTGATCCGGTTCCAGTTGTTCCACTGCGCCGGCAAAAATATTGTCAACAAAAACCCATTCGTCACTGATGCTGCCCACATCATCTAGCTTGTACAACCAATGATCATCCTCGTTGCAACCTTCGATGTTGATGTTTACTGTGCGATTGGTTATGGCCTCAGCCAGGTTGAAATCTTGATTCTGCAACACACCTTGCTTGAACAAGAAGAAAAATCCGGTGTCGGCGCTGCCAAATCCCAGACCATCGTTGCGATAAAGCACGTTGAAGGCACCTGATGGGCGCGGACTGGGTTCGTAGATGCGATCGTTGCCTCGACTGGTGGCACTGACCACTTCAAACGGCATGTTGACTCCATCTACCACACTGGTGTAAGGCACCACTGGCAGAAAACCTGGCACAAGATTGATGGTGTATTCGTCAGTGGTCACTCCCAACAACGTCTGTCGATTGCCTGGGCGTCCAAACTTTTGGCTGTCTACCAGGGCCGAATTCATGATCAAGGTAAACTGTTCAAACCAGTTGATGTTGCCGGCATCATTCCAGTCAACGGTGACATTGGCTAGATTGATGCCATTGAAATCTACCACATTTTCAGTGGTGCTGATGCTGAGTACTTTGAGCAAGCCCTGGGCCGCGATGTTGCGCTTGGCAGTGTAGCTGACGAGATTGGCCAACCGTACCACGCTGTCACGACGTTCGGCAGTGTCTAAGAAATTTTCTCGTGCATTGAGATCATTACGGAAAGCCAGAGCCTGACCCATGAAAGCCATGACATCCAGCAAGGCAATGAACTCCGAGCTCTCGATATAGTCGTTGAAACTTTCGGGATAGTAAAGACGCAAATAATCTACAAAACTTTTGCGTAGGGTCTCGAAATCATAGCTCTGGAAATCAGCTTCGCGAAAGGTTTGATAGAATCTTTTCCAATCTTCAACCCCAAAAATCGCTGTTTGTCTAGTAGTCTTGGTCATGGTCGCTCGCTATTGGATTATTTATCCAAGTGATAATACACGCCGTTTATACAAACGAAGCGCGCCGTGACTCTTGATCGAAAAAGATGGCCAATTGTTCGGCTGTGCTGCTGCTGACTGCCTGTACCTGCAGCTCTATCAGCACGCCATTATCTTGCGGGAAAACCTGCGCGTCACGTATGTAGATTCGCGGATCTCCTCCAGCCACACGCTGGACCTCGGCCAATATAGCTTCCATGGTGGCACCGGTTTGATTTTCAAAGAGATAGCTCCAGATAATGGTGCCATACCCCGGCCGACCCGGTAACTGACCTTGCTGGATATTGAAAGCATTGGCGAGATCTCGTTTGATCAGTTCAAAATCCACCAGCGTGAATTTTTTGAACTGATCTATGGTATTGAAGCCAATAAATGTTGCCATAGTGCTATTTATGTTTGGGTGCCGGTGGCACGAGCACGTATCTGGTCCAATAGGTCCTTGATAGTGCGGCTCAATCCCGCCAAGAGATTGGTAAGACGGGCCACGCTGCTAAAGGTATCTACAAATTCTTCGCGCAGTTGTCCTGTTGCTTCGTCACGTAAATTTCGCAGCGGAACTAGATATCTCTCTCGTCCACCTTCATTGTAGATGGCGCGAATCGCGTCGCGCTGTTCACTCAAGGCATCAACCTGTGCCACAGTCACGGTGCTGGCTTCCGACAGTTCGATGGCCCGGGTCAGCACTTCATCAAACTGGGTCTTGATACCGTCTAAGAATATCAAAGCTTCATCCAAGAGATCGTTGAACTCGTCGCGCTTGGCTTGTAATGGACTGGGTTCATCAGGTTCGCGTTCTACTGGTTTGAATTCCGGCGCAGGAATCTTGGGATCACCTATAGCCTGTGTGACTTGTTGATCTACCACAGCTCGATCCACCGTGTTGGCTGCGGCTCGGGCCTGTCTTGATAGATTGGTAAATTCTCCCAGTTTGCTGTCAATAAAATCAGTGCTGAATTGTGCACCTTTGATGGTTGCGCCCACTGCCGCGGCTATGTCTGCTGGTGCTCCGCCTTTCACAAAACTGTCAAGAGCTCCCACGCCCAAGACACTGGCAGACTGCACCAGCCCACTTAAGTTGCTGGCACTTTCTAGGCCGGTGGCCAGACCCGCGGTCTGCAGACCCTTGAGGCTGTTTGACATGAGGCTCTGCTGAGCAGCAGCCTGCAGCTTGTCACTGCCCAAGAGATTGTTGAGCCCTGATACTCCATTCTTGCCGCTCCACACCATGGGCGATGACAACATGTCATTTATCTTGCGATTCTGTGCTACCTGTTCCGGTGACAGATCACCGCCTTCGGACACGATGCGTTGGCTTTCGGCAATGTCCTGTGCTGTGGGCGCTGACGGGATAGACGCGCTCAACTGATTCAGTGTACCGGGTTTCAAGAAACCAGCAGCTTCTAACTGTGTGGGCTTGAGACCAAACTGACCTAGGCCTTTGTCCACGCTCAAGGCATCACTGGCCTGGCCAACTGCGGCTTTGGTCTGTGCCAGGAGGCCGGTAATTTCGGCTTTGCCTAGGCTGCCCACCTTGACATCGGCCACCGAGGTGGTCAACACATCGGCAGCATTTACGGCCGCAGCCACACCCGGAACCACACCTTTGGTCAAAGGAGCGGTGGCTGTGCTCAGGGCCTGTGACACAGTGCCACTGGCCTGCGTGGCGATGGCTGTGGTCTGATTCAAAGCATCTGATACCGCCGGCACCTGCACTGGAATGGCACTGGTACTGGCAATAGCGGCCGCTACCGGTGGTGTGGGAGCCTGTGCAGGTGCCGCTACCACAGCCACTTCCACCGGCACACCGCGATTGTGATAGGGATAAGGTTCGTGCGTAGGCGCTCGTTGTACGATTGTTTTGAGTTCGCCGGGTTGTATCTGCCATCCCACACCATCTTCCAGCTTGGTGTCGTCGAGACTGTATTCAGGCAAGGCCTTGGGTTCGGTCACGGTTTCAGGTGCAGTGCCACCGTTGAGGTCAATGCGTCCCGCACGCAGACTCAAATTATTTTTCACACGCCATCCGCCACGATCGCTCTGCAGGGCGATGCTGCCGTCGCTGAGCATGCCCAGCTTGGTTTTGCAGAATACCGTGAGGTCACTGACACTGGTGATCTTGGTGGTGTTTTGGCTTTCAATGTGTATGTTACCGGCGCGGATGTTGAGATTCTCGCCAGCATTGATGTTCACACTTTTGTCAGCGTGTAGATTGATCTCGCCTTGGCTGCGAACATTGACTGAATTTGTAGAGTAAACATCCACTGTGCCTTCGCTGCCTAGCTCGATCCAGGTTTGACCATTGGCATGGATGAAGTAAAAAGCATCAGCTTCATCGCTCATGGTGATCTGATGGCCTTTGGCTGTGCGTATGCGTATGAGATTGTCACGCCCGCGCAGATCACCATCATCAAGCACTATGCTGTGGCCACCGCGACGTCCTTCAATCTTGACATCATCCAGCGTGAGTTCGCCGCTGTCAAGCCGGTCTTTGATGTCTTTTTCTGCCAGTCCTCCTTGATAGATGGCACGGCCCGGCGTGCTGAATCCAAACACAGCACTGGGACTTTCTCGTTGTGAACTTGAGCTGATGGGTCCGCGTATGAAATCTCCCAGCAGGCCTTGGTTGTAGAGTATGGCATACACGTAATCATGTATGGGTTTGGGTTGGTCAAAAAATCTTGGATTTTCATTGATGCCTTCGTTTTCAGCATTGATTTCTACCACCGGCATCTGCGCACCTTCGGCGGCTTCAATCTCTTTGGTCTGTTGATCGTTTTTGGCCTTGTACTGACGGCTGGCACCGATGGCTGGTATCATGTGAGACACACCCGGATCCGGCACACAACCGATGTAGAATCCCTGATTGGGGTCACCACTAACAAAAAAACATATCACTTGCACGCCAATGTCTGGTGGCGTGAACCACATACCGTAGCTCTGTTGGTTGCCTTTGTAGGTGCCATCGCCGGCGCTGCCTGTGGCATTGTTGCGCGGAGTGACCCCATAGAACGGCGGAACATAGCTCACGGTGCGCCACAGGCTTTCATCATCGGGATCGTTACCGCCAAACTGCTCGATGTAGACCTGGAGGCGGCCGCTCCTGGTGGGATCAATGTTGTTTTTGACCACGCCGATGTAAGGCCCAAATTCGGCCGGCACACCGCCCCGATCAAACTTGTAATTGGCGCTGCGTCCGCGCGATCTCAGTAGGTTGTTGGCCATTTAAGTTTCTCTTCCGATGCTTTGTGGGGTTTCCGATGTGGCAGCTGGTGCGGCATAAGGATCTGGTGCCGGACCCACGATATTTTGCCGGCGTCCATCAAAGGTCTTGGTGACCCATCCCGCCTGGCGGTCGTAATCCACGAAAGTAACTGTGGTACCGGTGTTGTAGGCATTGACCCAGGCCTGCATGGCTTCGTTGGTGTTGGCAACGATTGTCACCTGCTCACCGTTGGGTTGGGTATAGAGCCATACACCGCTCGTGGGATCTCGAGTGACTCCAGGTGGTACTTCGGTGACATAACCGGTGGCAAAATCAAATCTAGGTGGTTGTTGAGTCTCCGGAGCTATGCTGACTCCATCGCTGGTGGGTGCCGACTCTTGGGCTGGAGCAAGGTTGGTGGTACTCTCTTGTGGATCAGTAACCACCGGCGAGCTGGCAGCTGTGTTGGATGGTATTACATTGCCGGCTGCTGGTAGATTCTGATCCACCCGTACCGGCGCGCTGCCTGTTTGCCCAGGATCAGTCGTGGTGCCTCCCGAGACCCGGCCGGTTGTCTGGTCGCCGCCAGGCGGTGTTTGTTGTTGCGCCTGTATACGTTGCCAATTTTCCCGGGCTTCGGCTTCACCAGCATCGCCTTCTTCTTGGGTGCCGCGGAATATGGGCTGAGCTTGTTGCTGGAACACTTCAGGAGGAAAAATCATTAGCACACCTTCCAGTTCTTGTTCAAACTTGCCACGGCTCAAGGTGCTGGTACACAGGGTGGCTTTGTAGATATAGGTCTGCTGCGGCTCACTGAGTTCAAATCCGCCACCTGTGCTGCTGCCCGCTGGGGGTTGGCTAGCCACTCCCGGGCCAACTGGAGTTACGATCGCGTTGCCTTGCACTGCGGTCAAAGACGTCGGACCCGGCAATTTGGGCGTGGCCGCAAATGCATTTACCAAGTTGGTGGCGGTGCCAAGAGCATTGGTAACGTTGGTGGGCAATGCGGCCGAGATGGAACCCGGCAATGCCGGTGGAACTTGGACGAGTTGATCACGAGCAGCCGCAGCGGCAGCTGCTTCATCGCCGGCGGATGCCGTGCCAGGTCCTTGAGTGGCCTCGGCTTCAAATTCTTGGCCTTCGGACTCGCGCTGCTCTTGTTGTGCTTGATTTTCACGAGCGGTGGCTTCAGTCGAAGCCAGCACCGATAGATTCTGGGGTCTATTGGTGTTGAGGCTGCGCTCGAGGGATGTTATCAGTTCGGGGTCTTGTGGATCATTGGCCTGAGCTTGTTGCAGCAAGGACAGTATCTGGGTGTAAAGGTCGTCCAATTCTGCGCGCAGGCGTTCGATTTCGGAACCTACCTCGCTCCAGGTAGCACCCTGGTTGACCTGGGTCTGTACATCCTTGAAAGCGGGAGCAACACTTTGACGATATGCTACCCGGAGGCTTTGGAATGCTTGGTTCAGTTCGGCATTTGTCGACATCACAGACCCTCGATGATGCCGGTATTGATGTTGTAGTCGCGCGGTTTGTTGAAGGCCACTTCGAACAAGGCCTCGCGGGCATCAAAGTTGATGGTGCCGTCTGCCAAGAACGCATCAAAGAACACATCCACGCCCGAGCTGTCTGGTGCCGCGGTGGATCTTATGCCACTCCACACTTCGCCTTGTGCGATCCATGCTGGATCGCCTAGGATCTTGAGCTTGACTTGGCTCTGATCGGCCGGACTATAGAGATAGTCGGCAGCATTGGCACCGGGTTCGTTTTGGTTGTCGCGGTCACCACCTTGGTTGGGTTGGGCACTGTTGGTGGCATTGAGACGCTTTTCGATCTCGCGCACATTGGTGAGGCCGTATTCGGGGCTGATGGTTTGCCGGCTATTGATCACGATGTAATAGAGATAATTGAAATCCTGTTCAAAATCCAAGATCTCGGTGTTTTCGCCCGTGAACCAATAGGCATAGCGTTTTTGTACACCACGAAACCGTCCTTGCGGGAAATATTCGCTTTTGACGTTGTTGACACCATAAGGAGCAATCTCATAAGTGATTTCATAGGCTTCCTCGCGGCGCAAACGATCATATCCTATGGGTTTGGCCTGCACTCCAATGCGATACCAAGCAAAAGCCTTGGCTGCTGTGTTTTGCGGCACATCAATTGCTTTGCCGTTTTTGTCTCGGGTCTTGAGCTTGGTCTGTTGTTTGTAAATATAGTCGCTGGTGCGTACTGCTAGATCAATGAACTGAGTGATAGGCATACCAGCAGTGGCTGATTGTGTCTTGGCTGTGTTCTGCACGCTTTGTTTATCACCATCTTTGACCTGTGCTGCCGAAGCAGCCGATGTCATGGGTTTGGAATTACGATTGGTGCCCAAGGGTTGTGTGATACTGGCATTGGCCAGCTCGGGATGGCTGATCACGATCTTGTATCTGTCGGCAATCTCTTGTTCGCCGCGCTTGACAAACTCTTCCTGATATCGATTCAATGCCTGGGCCAGGCCCGTGACCAATGTAGGCTTGGGAGCTGCTGCTGCATTGTCTGGAGCGGTGGGTGGTTGATCGGTGCGAGTATCTCTGGTAGCATTGTTGTCGTCTTGCGCACGACTATAAGTTTCGTTGCCGTTGAAGAGACTCTGCAAGGTGGTGGCTGTCAACTGGATATTGTAGGGTATCACACCTCGCCCTTGACCCGTGGCCACCACATTCTGCGGAGCCACCGCTTCACATTCGTATTCGGTGAGTTTGTTGGCGATGCGGAATTTGATGTTTGTGAACTGAAATGGAATGAACTTTTCTATGATGGCGTTGGCATCACTCTTGTCTGTGTTGGCTGCGCTGGCCGGTAATTGTTGTGCTGTCAAGAGATTGCCCTCACTGTCATATCCGTAAAAGCGTATCACCATGAGATAATTTTGGGCCGCATAGTTTTTGTTGGCTGTGGATTCCGAAGCACCACCACCAACATTGATATACTGTTGCACAGCGGCATAGAGATTGTCAAGCAGTGTTATACCCAAAGGTTCAATGATCTTGAACTTGAGTTGGGTGACGTTGTGCGCAGCGCCGGTACCTTTGCCAGGCATCACGGTCTTGATTTCCACGTCATCTATGTAGAAGTCCAAGGGGAAAAACTGATTGCGTCCTTGCGAAAGGCTAACCCCACCTTGTGCAATATTCTCTTGGCTTTCGGGTGTGGCAGGTACCACACCCGACTGTACCGGAGCTCCACCACTCTGCATCAGCAAAAGATACCCTGGTATGAATTTCTTTTTCTGGGTCATGAGACGCTGATAGTCTTCTGGTGTCATGAGATACAGCGATACACTGTAGGTATAGCTGCTGAAATTACTCAATATATTGGATCGTGGAGTTATGGTGGTGGCGGTGCGATTGACAAGATTGATCACGCTGTTGTTTTGTTGACCAGCGGTGTCGGTTCTCGAAGCATCATCAGGTGCGGCTGCTGCACCGGCCGCATTGGGCACGTAACCAGGATCGGTCTGATTGCGATCGCTAACTGTGACTCCTGGCACCTCTCCGGTGTCGGAAGCAGCCGCTGCCAGCGTGCCGGTGTTGTTTGGTGGTGTGGCCTGTGTTTCTTGCGTAGTGCGCAATCTGCCGTCGGTGCCAACATCTTCCTGTTCTTGGAAACCGCTGGCGTTGCTGTTAGAGCCGTCAGGAGCATCATCTTGCACTGTGGTCGGTGTCTGCGGTGGATTCTGCACGCTGCCGGTTTCCCCACGTGCATCAGCGGCATCTGTGACTGTTTCTCCAGCAGACTGTGTGGCTGGGCCTTGCTGACGCGACGATGTTATCTGCTGTTGTACTGCCGAGATCTCATTGGCCAGTTGTTCTGATTCAAATGTTATTTCAGATTGAGGAGCCACGGCTGCACGGAATTCCTGCTGTGCTGTGTTGAGTTGCGCCTGGGCGTCTGCTAAAAATTCAGTGCGTTGTTGTCTCTGTTCGGCAAATTGTGATCGTAAATCCTGTAACCTCTGTTGTGCTGCAGCGTCACTGGGATTGGCTTCGGCTGCTTCTCTGGCACGAGTGATATCACTGAGAGAGACAGATCTTGGAAACTGTCTATCGAGATCGGCCAATCTCTGTTCGGCTTCGCGCAACCGTGCTCGAGCAGCTTCCACTTGCGGTTGCAGCTGATTGAATCTCGTTTCGAGCTCGGCATCGCGGGCTTGCAGTTCAGCAAGTTGTCGCTCAAGTGCTGCTATGTCCGCCATGTCAGAATCCCAGGGTGGTTTTCAACACAGTCAGTTTGGGGAGGTAAATGTTTTTACCTGCTGCAAAATCCCAGGGCGGTGCAGTAAGGGTGTTGGGGTTACGTTGATAAAACACCCACCATAGACCAGGCTGCTGATACAAGTCAAACGCCAAAAGATCAGGCCTATACTGGTAGGTCTGATTGATTTTGAAATACTTGTCGTCACTTTCGCGTGGTATGACTCGATTGGTCATGACATCCAAGAAAAACTGACTGTAAGGTGTAACAAAATATGGACTGGTAGAGGTGTATGTGGCCATTACCAGAATCCTCCTTTCAATAGATCGCCATTGGCATACTGCTTGACCGAAAATTGCTGACTGATCTGGCTGCGTGTCTGTATCGGTAATAGCGTGATAGTCATTTCCATGCGAGTTGGCACATAGGTGGGTCGGTTGGTCCCTAGTGTGGATGGTGGGGGCGGCTGCTGCAGGGCTCCTGGAGTAATGCCTGCGGCCGAAAGACGCGAACTGCTGAGGTTCGCGGGACCAGTATTCTGTGCAGAAAGATCGCGCCTTTGTTGCAGATTGGTTCCGTTAATGTTCACGCTGCGGCATCTGATGTAGTCAACATCGTTGGGCAGATTGTAGGTGAATGTTTTGACCACGCAGGGATGGAGATTGAACTGGTATTCACCTAGACCCTGCAGGAACACCAACGGAGGAGGTGTACCACGCTGGTTGTCTTGACCGTAAAACATCTTGGTCACTGACCGGAAAAAGTGTATCACTGCCAGGAGATAACTGGCCTCTGATGTGTCTTGTGCTGTAAACACTGCTTGTATGCTGATCTCATCCACATAGCTGTTCTGATAAAAATATCCGCGCAGATTGCTGTGCGTGAGATCGTAGGCATTGTAGTTGGCACCGTAGTTGGTGTTGATGATAGGCGTGTAGGGAAACACGACTCCATCTGTTACCGACAATGGATATAAAATACCCGACTGCGGATTGGCCAAGGCCGGGTCACGATAGAGATAATTGGCGCCGCCAGCCAAACGCAGTTTGACTCGCCAGTCGCCTTCGTTGGCCTGCTTGCGCTGTGCATCTATCACGGCCTGTGCTCTGGCTCGATCAGCTGCGGCCTGAGTTATGGCAGCTGCGTCAGCATCGGGGTCATCGGTGTCAGTGTTGGTCTCGGCTATGTCGTCAGGTGTGACTTCACCGGTGAAACCTAGACCTTCACCGGTGAGTCTAGCCAAGGCAGCATCGGCTTCGGCTTGGGTGGCAAATCCGGTCTCAACAAAAGTACCAGTGTCATTGTCAACGATGACCCAATCAAAGCCATCTTCAAATGTGACTGAATAGTTGAGCGGTACTACGGCTTCGGCATTTTCGATCCGACGTTGATCCTGGATTATTTGCTCGGCCTCCACACTGTCTGCAGGCACAAGCTCGCCATCTTCATTGAACACAAAACTGTTTTGCGGGTCATCTGTGACAGGGTCGGGTTCCACTGTCTCCACACTGTCTGCAGGCACAAGCTCGCCATCTTCATTGAACACAAAACTGTTTTGCGGGTCATCTGTGACAGGGTCGGGTTCCACTGTCTCTACTTCTTCAGAATCAACAGCATTTTCTTCTGCTATGATACTGGCCGCGACCGGATCCTCTTCGGGTTCGACCGGATCCGGTTGAAACTGCACTTGTGCCAAGGGTGGATCCTGTGGTTGTGCCTCCGCCTCAACTTGTCTTACCTCAGGATCCGCCTGTGGTGCTGCGGTGTCATCTACAGCATCAAATATTGTTTGGAAATTCTGCTGAGCGGCAGTATAGGCAGCATCAGCCGCCTGCAGATTCCTCTGTGCTGTACTGAGGTTTTGCGTTGCCTCAGCCAAAAGGCCTGGATCAACATCGGGTCCAGCCTCACGAGCCAAGTTAAGTCGACGCTCGGCACGAAGCACCGCGCTGCGTGCGTCATTGAGTGCTCCATCGGCACGTTCTAATTCTGCTTCTGCTCTTGCTAGATCTTGGGTGGTGGCCATGTTTTGTGTCCTGTTCGTTATTTATTGGCATCAAAAACGGCAAAGTTAAAGAAGGTATTGACATCGCTTGCAATAACTGTATAATAAATAAAAAACAGGAGAAAATATCTTGATTCCAGCCACCGCACCGCGTGTGAATTACCTCAACAACCGAGACATACTCAAAGAAATACACCTCAGCAAGAACACCTACTGCACATTCCGCGATCCGCAGATCGATCATGAATATGACATAATCCTACCATCTGCCAGCAAAATCAATCAGCGTACCATCGCTCAAGCTCGACGCAACCGGGCAGCACGACTCACACGACAATTGGGCGAGGCAATCAATGAAAAAACCATTCCCAATACTGATATTGTTTTCCGAATCATGACCTGGGAACACATACCACTGACACAGAGCAAGCCTGCCAAATCTGCACCAAAAAAACGCACCATAGAAGATATCCTGGGATTTGAAGAAGATGAACCCGAGCTCGATGACATCATTGATATCGAAATGTCCGCTGTCCGGCACCGGAACCATGTGCGTGTGAATTTTCCACCTTTCTGGCACTATCGCATAGACGAAAATCGCGTGCCTTATGTGGTGGGCAAGAGCCACTGGCAGGGCGATCTCGAAACCGGTGCATACTCACGTGACCATGGGGCGATGACGCGCCGATTGGCCGAAATGTTCCTGAAACTGTGTGAGCGCTATGCCACACGATCCAACTGGCGAGGTTATACCTACAACGAGGAAATGCGTGGTCAGGCGCTGCTACAGCTCAGCCAGATCGGTCTGCAGTTTGACGAGTCGAAGAGCCAGAATCCTTTTGCCTACTACACTGCAGCCATCACCAATTCGTTCACTCGTATCCTCAACATCGAAAAGAAAAATCAAAACATACGTGACGACATCTTGGAACTGAATGGGCTCAATCCTTCGTGGACACGCCAGTATGCCGAATCCGATAAAAAATACACCGGATCGGTCGCATCCGGCACATCAACACAGTAAACTCTAACGATGTCAAACCTTTTCCACCGCGCCGCGGTGTTTACTGATATCCACTGGGGCTTGAAAAGCAACAGTCTGGCTCACAATCAAGATTGCGACGCTTTTGTGGATTGGTTCATAGCCCAAGCACAAGCCAACCAGTGCGAAGTGGGCATGTTCCTGGGCGATTGGCACAATCACCGGGCATCAATCAATCTACACACCTTGCAATTCAGTCTCAGGGCCTTGGAAAAACTTTCAGCTGCGTTTGATCGGTTCTTTTTTATACCAGGCAATCATGATCTTTACTACCGAGATCGGCGCGACATACACGGTGCCGAATGGGCCCGACATCTGCCCAACATCGAGATCTGCAACGACTGGTTCCAAGAAGGTGATGTGATCATAGCACCTTGGTTGGTAGGTGATGACCACAAACGCATACCAAAAATGACGGCACGATACATGTTTGGGCACTTTGAACTACCGGGATATCTCATGAACGCCATGATAGAAATGCCCGATCATGGCGAAGTGCGCCGCGAAGATTTTGGCAGCATTGGACATGTGTTTACCGGGCACTTCCATAAACGCCAGACCAAAAACAACATCACCTATATCGGCAATGCGTTCCCGCACAACTATGCCGATGTCAATGATGATGAGCGCGGCATGATGATCCTGGAATGGGGACAACAGCCGCGTTTCCTGAGTTGGCCCGGACAACCGCGATATCGTGTGCTGGATCTCAGCCAGGCCATCGATCACGGTGACCAGATCTTGGCTACCAACATGCATGTTCGCCTGCGCCTTGACATCGACATCAGCTATGAAGAAGCCAACTTCATCAAAGAAACCTTTATCAAACAACACGCACTGAGAGAAGTGTCGCTGGTGCCCGGCAAACAACAGGCACACGAAGAAGATCTAGCTCCTGGTGAAGTCAAATTTGAATCCGTGGACCAGATCGTCATAGATCAGATATGCAAGATCCAGTCTGAATTTTACGATCCCAATCTGCTGCTGAAAATCTATCAGGATCTATGACCTATCAGCTGCCAAAATTTTTGGTGGTACGATTCGCTCCCGGGGCTGGTGCCAACTTCTTGAGCAGTTTATTACAGTGCAGCAATGGTGTGGGGCATCTCGACGAGAATCGTGAACACAAAAAACACCAGCAAGATTGGCTGGGTTATTTCCGTGACGTGTTTGTCAGCAAACTGAATCAGTGGGTCTATCATGAACCGTTGTCGTTGCAGAGTTTTGGCACACGCAATATATTTTCAGCCAGTTATCCCCGCGGCAATGATCTCACGCTGCATCAATTCCAAGAGCTAGAGCAACAATTTTGCAGCGATTACTACTGGCGATTGCGTGAACAAGACCGCTTCATCACGGTGTTCTGGCACAAAGCACATGTTCCGATTTTTTTTGCTCGTGCCAGTTACATAAACATACTGCTGGATCCGGCCAGTCTCCGATGGTTTGATCGTGCCCACTATCACAAACATTTCGAGCTCACACGACATGATCAAGGTCTACGTGTCAAAAATCTCGAGCACAGACCCAGCGCTGCGCCCACGACCTGGCAAGGACAGAACGAATTCATTACCGAGTGGCCCAGTCTTCGTGCCTTTGTGCGTGAAAAAATCCATGGCAATCCGTGGCGGGCTAGATATCTAGATCCTGCATATCTGCCGTTGGATTCTCAGCCGCAACACACCTTGTATCTCAGCGATATCTTGCAGTTTGATCGATTATGGCCACACTACCGGGCCTTGTGTGAGTTTTTGCAGATAGAACCATGTTCGGCCAGATTGATCCATGACTTACACCAGCACTGGATATCATGTCATGATAAAAAATAAAACTTTGATGACTCCGGGTTATCGACAATATCTTTATGGTAGATATGATGTGTTGGGACACATCGAATTCAAGAACATCGATCAAGATTGGTGCTGGTTTGAACAATGGCTGCGCGATCTTCATCGACCTAGATTTGACAGCGATCAACGCATCATTATCGAGCACATGGACACTGATTTCTATCGCAGCGACCTACGATTTGGTATGAATTTGCGTAATCTTTTTGAAGCGTTTCGAGTAGTGGACATACCATTGTTTACCATGTTGTTGTTTACCAATCATTTTGGTATCGAACGCGAGGTATGTGAACTGGCACCAGATCCACGGGATCGACCCACTTTGATCGAGACTTTTGTTAATCGTCGGCACGTGACCGAGCACTATCAAGAAATAAGCACGCGAGCTGATGCAGTGATCATGCCGGCCTTGTGTTTGATGGGAGGCAGCAGTCGTAGTCACCGGTATGCCACGTACAGATGGCTAGAGCAAAGTGATCTTTTGCGGCACGTAGCGGTGACCATGGGTGACAGCAAATGACCTATCTAGTACCACAACCTTGGACACGCATCAATGACGAATGGATATCACCCGATCTAGATTGCACACCTTTGTCCACGACCTTGCGTCATGATTTGATCCAGGGCGATAGCCGAGATTGGCATCAGCGTTTCCAGCCCCAATTCTATCGCAATTTTGCGGTTGATATCGTGAGCGAAACAGCGTACAATTATCCTTATCCCTATATCAGTGAGAAAACCTTGAGACCCATCGCCTGTAAGCGATTGTTCATAATCATAGGACCTGCCCACATGTTGCGACTGTTGCACAACAAAGGATTCGAGACCTTTGCTGACCACATCGATGAAAGCTATGATCTCATCGAAGATCCAAATCAACGTTTCCGCCAGCTGCAACAATGCATACTGGCATTTGTGTCCAAACCTTTGCCAGAGTTGCGCGACATTGTGCATGACTGTAGCGATAGGCTGGATCACAACTTCCGGTGCTTACAACAACTCGAACAAAACGAAATACTCACACTGGCCAATCTATGATACAATTCACCAATCTCACTGTCAGGAACTTCATGAGCGTGGGGAATGCCACTCAGGCCATCAATCTAGATCGTCATGATCTCACTTTGGTCTTGGGCGAAAACCTAGATCTTGGCAGCGATGGCAGTCGCAATGGCACCGGAAAGACCACTATCATCAATGCTCTCAGTTATGCCTTGTACGGCCAGGCACTTACCAACATACGTCGCGACAATCTGGTCAACAAAACCAACAATCGACAGATGCTGGTGACTTTGGATTTCAGTGTGCGTGGACAGAACTATCGAATCGAACGCGGACGAAAACCCAATGTCTTGAAGTTTTATGTCAACGATCAAGAACAACAGGTCACCAATGACAGTCAAGGCGACAGCCGCGAGACCCAGGCCAGCATCGAACAAGCGTTGGCACTGGGTCACGACATGTTCCGACATGTCGTGGCGCTCAACACTTACACCGAACCATTCCTGAGCTTGAAAAGCAATGATCAACGCATCATGATCGAACAGCTCTTGGGTATCACGCAGTTGAGCGAACGAGCCGAACACATCAAGGAACTGTCACGCGCCACACGTGATTCTATCACCCAAGAAGAAATGCGCATACGTGCAGTACAAGAAGCCAATAAAAGGATTGAAGAACAGATCGTCAGCTTGGAAAAACGACAGATGCTCTGGACCAAAAAGAAACAAGAAGATTGCCAAGCCTTGGTACAGGCCATCACAGACCTCGAACACATTGATATCGAAGCCGAAGTACAGGCACATCGCGACCTCGAAACCTATCATGTGCGCCGGAAACAGATTGAAGATCATCATGTATGGATACGACAGATTGAACTTGACGATGCCAAGCTCACCAAAGACAAGAGCAAACTGGAGCGTGACATAGCTGCCTTGCAGGATCATCGCTGTCATGCCTGCGGCCAGGACTTGCATGATGCCAAACAAGATGAAATCTTGGCCGAAAAACAGAAGAGCTTGCAAGGCATCGCCTTGCAACTGCTCACCAATGATACACAACGCATCGAACATGCCAACGAAATAGATGACCTTGGAGAACTTGGTGTGGCTCCCACTGTGTTCTACGATGATCTCGAGCAAGCTCTCAATCATCGCAACAGCCTGGATACTCTTCGCAAGAATCTCCTGTCTCGCCAGACCGACATCGATCCCTATCAAGAACAGATCGATGACATGCGTGGGCAGGCCCTGCAGATCGTAGACTACGAATTCTTGAACGAACTCACGCGCTTGCAAGAACATCAAGAGTTCTTGCTCAAACTGCTCACAAACAAAGACAGTTTCATACGCAAAAAAATAATCGAACAAAATCTCAGCTACCTTAATCAACGTCTCACACACTATCTCGATAGGATTGGATTGCCGCATCAAGTCGTATTCCAAAACGATCTCACTGTGGAAATCACTGAACTGGGGAGAGATCTCGATTTTGATAATCTATCTCGCGGTGAACGTAACCGTTTGATCCTGTCTATGTCATGGGCGTTCCGTGATGTTTGGGAGAGCCTGTATTCACCCATCAATGTGCTGTTTATCGATGAGCTAGTGGATTCCGGCATGGACACTTCTGGTGTCGAAGCTGCCTTGGCTTTGTTGAAAAAAATGAGTCGAGAGAGACTCAAATCAATCTGGTTGGTTAGTCATCGCGATGAGCTGGCCGGGCGTGTAGAAAGCATACTGCGTGTGATCAAAGAAAACGGATTTACCAGTTACGTACAGGATCAGACCTGATGTCCGGTCTAGATCTCGCGCGTCACCTGGCCTGGGCGATCAGCCTGGATCAAGGGCTTGATTTCGCACAGGCTCGCGATCAGGTACGTGATTTTTACAGCGGCAGCCGAGCCATTCAAGATGCTGAGGTCCAAGCGCATCTACTGCAGGCACCCACCATGACTGATGCTGTGGCCGATGGCACAGTGGTAGACGATTTCCTGGAAAAATTCACCGCATGGATAATGGCTCACCCACACAACTCGATAAGCGATCTCGGTGACTGGCAAGCAGATTTCAGCCAAGGTACCACACAGGCCTTTGACAGTTTCTATCTCTATTTTTGGCAACGTCGCATGGTATTTTTCCATGGCGAGTATTTCTATCATGTGCTGAGCATGATGCAGACCGGAAGATCTTGGGCATGGATACACGATCCTGGAGATTTAGATAAAAATGATGCCTTGATCATCAGCGTGCCATTCTGCGATACTGGCAGTGCCCCGCCAGATCTAGATATTGTGTTAGATCGCTGCGACCAATTGGGGGTGCCGGTGCTTGTTGACTGCGCTTATTGGCCTATCAGCCAAGGCAGCATGCTGGATCTCGATCACGAGTGTATTCAAGCTGTGACTTTCAGTCTCAGTAAAACTTTTCCGTGCGGGCATGCCAGGATTGGTGTTAGATACACTAGATCAAACTACAAAGACGGGCAACACTTGCACCAACGCATCGGATACAACAACCGACTGTCTGCTGCTCTGGGTCGCCATATAATTACAGGCTTCCCAGCTGATTTTATAACTACCAAGTACCGGGAAACATATCACCTGCTGTGTGCCAGACTGGGATTGACAGCCGGACAGAGCGTTTTGTTCGCCGATGGTGATAGCACATGGTGCGAGTATGGTCGCCGCAGTATTTTGCAGGTCTATGGTCTGGATCTAGATCCAACCTTGTGGCGAAATAGGATCTGTCTCACGAGATTGTTGGAAAACATGCAACTTGTCCTGCATTTGACGCAAGAATGAAAATACAAATAACATTTCGAGATATCAATCCCGGACATGATGGACGATCTCCTTTGATCGAAGTCACCTGGAATAATAAAAAAATGTTTCATGACAAAATTGACATGACGATTCCATTTGAAGTCATGGAGCAGGATGATTGTCACCAATTCGAAGCCTTGTTGGAAATCCGGTTTTTGAACAAAACACCAAGGGACACTGTCGTCAGCGAAGAAACCGGTGACATTATCGGAGACATGAATTTCACGCTGCAAGATATTTGTATCAATGGCGAATCTCTCAGTGAACTGTTGTGGGATGGCGAATATGTGGCAGATGATGGCACTGTTTACCCTGGGTGTTTGTTTTTTGGCCCACCGGGACGATACCGATGCAAGATCCAAATGCCCCTGCTGCGATGGCGACTTGAACGCAATCATCGCATCAACAACAATGACCCGGATTGGCAGCGAGATTACGAACTGTATCAACAGGCATGCGCGATTCTAGCCCGAAAATAGCTCGAATCCAGCAGCTGGCATGGACACTGAGCCTGGCATCAGCTCGCCGCCAGTGGGATACACCCGGCGAATATGTTTGGGCGTTTCCGGACAGCGACGATTTCGAACCAGTACGGTCTCGCTCACGCAGCATTTTCAGCAGTGGCAACGCCATTAAAGATCCTCAAGTTTTAAATTTTATTCAACGACAGGCAGTGTCGCGCCACATGGCCAATCCCTGGATCGTGCAGGAATTCGAAGACTACTGGCCCGACTGGATACAACAGGGCAGTGGTTATCGGTTGCGCAATCTCGAGCTTTATCGATATCGCGGATTCAGTCAAGGCACACAAGAGAGTTTTCTGAATTTTTACATGATGCACCGAGATCGTAGGTTCCGCGTCTTTCGTGGCGATTACTGGTGGCACATGGATATCTGGCAAAAAATCAAGCAGCCCTGGGCCTACCTTGATACTGATGAATTACGACCCGGTGATATATGTATCGTCAGCTGTCCATTTGCCCTCACTGGTAGGCGGCATCCGCATCTCACCAATCTGCTTGATGAGTGCGACATCAAAGGCATCCCGGTGATGTTGGATTTCATCTATCTACCCAACAGCATGGATCTTGACGTGGATCTAGATCTTGCACGGGACTGCATAGACACTATCACATTCAGTCTCAGCAAGACCTTTCCGGTACAATGCGCCAAGATCGCGATTCGTATGCGGCGCAATAAACCCTCTGATCCCATGCAAATGAGCAATGACGAAAACATATGCAATCGGCTCAGTGCCGGTCTCGGGCTTGATGTGATCCGAAACTTTGCGCCCGATCACATGGTGCATCAATATCGGGAACAACAAAAGATTTGGTGTGATCGCCTGGGACTACAAGCCAGTGCAGTGGTGCACTTTGCACTGGGTCCAGACTATACTGAATGGGGACGCAGTGATCAACGCAACTGGTGCAGCCCATTCAATGACCAAGGCAACCGATACAATCTAGGCATACTGTATGAAAATCCAAGGTTGTTGGCAAATCTCGCGGCGGAGTTTGATAAGTGATAATTACATTTCCATGACCAGCCCCAGCAAAGCCAAAGGCAACACATTTGAACGACAGACCGCAGATTTCCTCACTCGGCTCTACGGCGAAAAGTTCATACGCGCCCCTGGTTCGGGCGCCTACACCGGCGGTAAAAACACCTTCCGTAAAGAATTCTTGCACGAAGGTCAGATACGCAGCTTCAAGGGCGATATCGTGCCGGGGCAGAGTTTCCCACGTCTCAATGCAGAATGCAAAAGCTATCGAGATTTTCCTTTCCATCAGCTGTTTTCAGGCTCTATCAAAGTGTTGGACAGCTGGATCCAGCAGTGTATTGACGCTGCAGATTCCGGTGACTTCAACATCATCTTCATGAAATTCAATCGCAAAGGCACTTACGTAGCAGTACAGGCACAGCCCAACAACACCGATCTCGTCTTTACCAGGCATTTCAACTACGCTTCAGGCATCAACGGGCACTGGATGATCATGAGTCATGATCTATTCTGGGAGCTCAATTCCGACACCGTCAAGATTCTCTGTCGGGCACAGTAACAGACTCTGTGCTGGGTGACATGACCCAGCCCCATTGAGGTTGCGGATCCGCCGCTGCCGGAACTTGGGCGTCAAAGGCAATAGCTAACTTAGGCTAAAAAGATCAGGGCTCTGTGAAAAAGTTCAACCCTGGCGCGGATGATTTCGCTTGCGTGGGATTGATCGCGTTCCGTT
>Ga0180434_10001878_pt1 | contig 29138 bp, 47 predicted proteins | sample SS_ome_7_FD_132453 | JGI IMG/M metagenome (GOLD analysis project Ga0180434, IMG submission 132453) | Hypersaline lake sediment archaeal communities from the Salton Sea, California, USA - SS_1_D_2 metaG | ecosystem: Environmental > Aquatic > Non-marine Saline and Alkaline > Hypersaline >... | reverse complement strand
GGTGCCCAAATTCAAACCGGGTGCCAAAGGTTTCTATATACCATTCACAAATGGTCGTTGTCGTGCCGTCCGTGTGCTCAAGCAAAAGCTCGGCCTTCGCACGCAGGCTTGGCACTACAAAAAACGGGGTGTGCTCATAGGCGTCCTCTATTGACTTTTTGAGGGTTTCGGGCGGGCCTGCCGAAAAACCCAAAAGCCTAACGCCCCCGGTAACTTGCACACTGTCAAGCTCTTTTTTGTATTTGAAGTCCATTTTTTACCCCTCGTCGTCCTCTATTGTGCCCCGGTCCTTTAGCTCGTTAATTTTGAGGGTGCCCCGGCGACTGGGCCAACCGCCAATGCTGCATGTTTGCTGCACGTCGGTGTCACAATTGCGGTATTTTTCAAGGGCGTCCTTTTTGGACGTGGCCCAAACCTCAAAGTGCCATGTTTCCTTTATAGGTGCCCGTATTTCGTAGCATTTTAGTTTTTTACCGCTCATTTAGCCCCCCAATTCCAACGGGCTGCGAGTCCAAGCCAAAAAAACCTGAGCACAAACCCGAAGTCGTAAACGCCGCTGCGGTTTTTCCAACACTCTATAAAATACGGTTTGCACGGTGCCCAGTACACATCAAAGCGGGCAACCCTCAACACCCGGCCCCCGCGCCGTGCCCTTATTTTTCGTTGCCAAATTGTGCCGTATTCCAACGCAGCCCCCTTTCGCCCCTCAACCTGCAAACCCCGCGCCATGTAACCCGACCCCGGCGCTGTTTTCCTACAACCCGGAATTACTGGGTTTTTTATGTAACCGGACGCGGCCCGCGTGTCCAGTCTTTTGACAACCGCACACAAAAATACCTCCAAACCCCCAAAACAGCCCCCCGGACGCACGCACGCAGCCCCCGCTGCACGAAACCGGGCGGGCCGGCACTGTGACACCCCGGAAAAAAAGGGCCCTTAGAATGCGAATTTGCGGCCCCCCCTATACCCGGACGGGTATAATTTGGCCCCAAAAACCCCCGGTTATACCCGAACGGGTATAAGTCAAAAAAGTTTGCCCCAAACCGCACTTTTGGCACGAAAAATAATCATTGGGTTTTTTGGTGTTTACAGTTTGTGCACTGTCCAAAAGTTTTACACCCCGGTTTTTCAGAGTCAAAACCGCACGTTGCAGGCAAAATGGGTAATACTACCTAAAAAATTGACCAAACTGTAAACACCGACCCCCTAGTTATTTCAACGGGTTACGTTGGCACACGGATTGCATTAATAAAGGGTAAGGGGGGGCAAACAATGGCACAAAAAATCAAAATCGAAGTAATAATAACCGACATTAAAACAGGCAACTGCATTACAAAGCTTGACGGTAGTGAGTTTTTGGCCGCAGTCAAGGCACCCCGCACAATGTTTTTGCAAACCGCAATTGACGAATACAACGAGCTTGGAAACGGCAACCGCGCCGAAATGCAAACGAGCGTTTGCAAGCGCGGCAAATGGACGGTGCTTTAGGCACCGCCCGCCCCGGCATTAGAGGCAACAACACGGGGGGTTTTGAAATGTTTTATCAAATACTAAGGGCGGGGCACGACAAAAACGGAAACCCACGCAAACTGGGCGTGGCCTGCAGGGTTGACGGCAACGGCGTGGCGACCATTCACGAGGTAAGCGACATTGGCTTTGGCAGCGTGCCGACCGAGTGGAAAAAAACCCTTGTGGAAATGCCGCAGCTTGACATTACCGTAAAGCAATACAACGACCTTTGTGCGCAGTACGGGGCCAACTAGGCCCCGCCCCGGTTTAGAGGCAACAAAATGGGGGGTTTTGAAATGGAAAAGCCAGTTGAGGCAAAACCGTGGGTTGAACGCGACCCAAACAACTTTACCCAAAGGGGCTTTGGGGGCTGCCACGGCTGCGGCACCCTCAAGGGTGTGAAAGCCTACGGGTATTACAACAGAGACACCGGGCGCACACAAACCATTTTGGCCGAATTGTGCGACGCCTGCGCGGTGCGAAACCGGCTTTTGCTGCCGGAAAAGGACGGGGCTTAAAGCCCCGCCCCCGGTCTAGAGGCAACAAAATGGGGGGTTTTCAAATGAAATGCGCAGACTGTGACGGCCTCGGCTACTACACACAAAACTGTTACTTTTGTGCCGTGCCCGGTGACTGCGGCTGCCCGGAATGCAGCGGCGCGGGTAAAATCTTTATTGACTGTGACGAGTGCGGGGGCACAGGCAAGGCACCGGACGACGAAGAGGGGGCAAATTCCAATGATCCAAGTAACCGTTGACCTGAGCAAAATCACGGGCACCCGCTGGGCCGACCTTGAGTTTTATGAATTTGAAACCAGAGGGCAGGCGGGTGTTTTTCTGGCCCTGTTGGTCGCACACTGGCCCGCTGCAGAGTGGTTTGCAAGCGGACCCGTTGACATGCCGGAAACCCTGGAAAACGCCGCCTAATGGACAAATTGACGACGTGGCAGCGGTATGGTGCCAAACCGTACTGCCCTGGGGTTTGTTTCCAAAAGCCCCAAAGCCTCGCGTGTGCGCTCCCTTATCCAGACTAGAAACGCCTCGCAGACGTTGGTTTCAAGGTCGTAGTCGTGCATTATTTCGTGCGCTGTAACGTATTCCATGTATTACACCCTCAAGTAAACTGTTTTGCAACGTATTCGGCGTAGGCTGGGGGCACGGCCTGCGCCAATTCCTTTTGACCAAGCCAGTCAATGCCCATTGCCCTTTGTGCTGCGGGCACCCCGGAAAAGTGCCCCACGGGGTTTATAAACTCGCCCGGTTTTGGCGGCCTGCCCATTTTGCAAACCGGGTTTTTGTGCTCAGGGTGTGCGGGCTGGGCAATTTTTCTTGACGTTTCAACAAAGCGGTGCCGGTAAAGCTCAAGGCCGAACATTGCCCCGCAAAGTATTACCGGGTCAATGAGCGGGGCACCCGCCACGTTTTCAATTGCCCAGTCACCGCCCCACTGCTTTAGTTTTTTGCGTATTTGCCCAATTTGGTCGGGCCATTTTTTCGAGGTTTTGCTTGTAACCGTGGCACTCGAAAAACGCTTGCAAACCGGGCTTGCCCACACGAAATCAAACCCCGAAAGGTCAAATTTCAAGGCGTCGGCCTGCACAAATTCAAACGGGTAGCGGGGTTGCGGGTCAATGTCCACGCCCACAACCTCAAAGCCTGCGTCGTAAAGCCCAACGCCTGCCCCGCCGCCCCCACAAAACAGGTCAAGTGCCCTTTTCACTTTGTTTTTGTGCTCCGTGTTTACTTTACAACTGTGCAGCATTCCGGTGCCCAGCCCCCCTTGAGCGTGTCAACCCACAAAAGCGGCCTTTGGGTGCCCTTTAGGGGCCGTATGTCCACTATTTTACCCCGGCCCCTGTATGCCGTCCTCTGCTCGTTGTAGTACACGTCCACAACAACGCCGGCCTCGAAACCCTCAAGGGGGTCCGGTGTTGGCCGCTCGCCGGTAGCCCAGCGGTCGCAGACGTGTGCCGCAGCCCTGTGGGCCGGCAGGTCCCAGTCGTATTTGATACATTTGGACCCGCGCCGCTTGCCGTCGCCCGGCTTGTAGTGGGCACAATACATGCAGGTATTGCGGGGGGCCACGCGCTTGAAACCGGGCGCTCGTGACGTTACAGCGCCCCCCTGGTAGTCTGCGGTTTTTCGCCCGTTCCACAACCTTGCGGCTGCAGCCTCGTCGCCGCAGTATTTGACCGGGCCGCGTGCCCTGCACGAACGGCAGCGCACAAAATACGCCGCAGCCTCGGCGTGCTCTTTTCGCTCCCATACGACCGGCCCGCCGTTTTCGTCCCATTTGTCCGCCAACGGGTTGTGCGGGGTGCCGCAAAACGGGCACGGTAAAAGCTCAGGTTGGTCGCTCATGTCAAAGCCCCCCAACGCGCTTGAGGCGTTTTTTTACGTTTTCAAGCCGCCGCTCAAAACCCTTGCGGCGTTCATTCATCCAATAGCGGTCGTCGGGCCGCAGGGTAATGTCGTGTGCAATGTCCCAGCAAACTTCAATGCGCCTTTCAAGGCAGCTTTTCCAGTGCTCCAATTCAAGCTCAACGGCCTTTTTTCTTAAAAACGCTGCGACTGCGTTTTCGATGCACTCAAGCACTGCCGCCCCCTCTGGTTTTGCCGTAGTCCGGCCATTCGTTTACAAGCCTTACAAACGTGCCGGGGTGTAGCCAAAAGGTGCCCCTTTCAAGTAGCGGGGCAAGGTAGCCCGTCGCAAGGTGCCGCCGCCGGTCGCCCCAGTAAAGCTCAACCCGTATGTGGGTGCGCGGTATTTCGCAGTGCATGCGAAACTCGGCAAGCCACACGCAAAGCTCGGTCGGCCCGTGGCCTGCGGTTACAAAAGACTCGTGCAGTATTTCGCCCAGCATTTCAACCCCCGCCTTTTTTTGCAAGGCACTTGTCAAGGTGCTTGTGCGCCTCTTTTTTGTAGTAGTCCGCCCAGTCGGCCCGACCTATGGCAGCGCCAAACTGCCGCAAAAGATTTAGCGCGGGCCTCGTTTGGTCGTCCATTGCGTCGGGGTGATTTACCCAATGGGTTTCAATTGCGTGCTTGTCGCAAACCCTTTTGCCCAACCCGTCAATGATTGTGTTTATTTCCGAGTGCTCAAGTGAAACCTCAATGGTGCCGTACTTGAAATAAACCACGTCAAGCCCCCTTTTGTCTTTTGTGCAGCCTGCCAAGGGGCGTTGCCCCAAAACCGCCAAATTCCGGGTCGCGCTGCACGCTCACCGGGGGCGTGCCCCCGCGCCGCAGGGTGTGAATGTCGGCGGGTATTGGCGCACGCTTTGGAGTCGTGCACCCCGCCTTTAGCGCCTTGACCTTGGCAACGGCAGCGTCAACCTTTTCGGTGCATTGCCACAACGGAGCACCCCATGCGGGCGGTTTAATTCCAAGCTCGTCAAAAAGCTTGTCGAAGTGTTGCCAGTAGCGTGCCGTGCTGTCGTCCATTGTTTACCTCATTACCCAGCCGGAAAAGCACACGCACCATGTAGGCAGAGCAAAGCCCGCAGGGTTGTGCGTTTGAAATTCCGGGGCCGTTTGTACTATAAATGTTACCTTTGGATCGGCGAGCATTAGCTGCCCGACAAGCTGGTTTATTTTTTCGGCAAGCTCGTCCGGGTGCGCCTCAACCGTTACCGCCTGCACTGTGTATTGCCGCATGTCGCCCATTAGCTGCCCGCCCCCGCCGGCAAAATGCCGCCCTTCCTTTTGCCCTCGACGTTTGAAACATTGCCGTAAAACCGCGTGTTTTTTACCCAGTGCGTCACAGGCACCGCGTACACGTCCGCGCCCATGTCGGCCTCACCGTGCTCGGTTTTGCCGGCGTCGTCCTTTTGCATCGGTGCCTTGAGTGTCAATTTCCGGTAAAGCATGCCCTTTACAAAGGTGCCGCTTTGGGTGCGCATTTGACAAGCGCCCCACAACACAACAAGCCCCTCTTTTTTGTGCCTGTAGATTTCAAGCCCCTTAATGTCCATTGCCCTGCCTTTCATTGCGTGAAGTGTGCGCGACTTGAGAAGGCCGCACTTATCAGCAAACCCCCCGGCGTGTCAACGCCCCTTTTTCCAGGGGGTCTCACGTTCGCGTTTTTTAAGGCACTTTTTACAGTCAACGTCGCGCCAAAAAAACGAGTGCAACAGGTTTACAACCCAGTAGGTGCGCAGGTATGCGTCGGTGCGGCAATAAATCTGTTTGACTTTTCCAGGTCCGAAAACCAGTTTGTGCACAACGTATTTTGACACTACAGCCCCCTTACACGGCGCAGCCGCGTGTTTAGCTTTTGCACCCGCAGCGCCCAAAAGTCCGCCTTGTGCCGTGCGCCAATGTCGGGCGGATCGGAAAACAAAAAGCGTTTGCTTGAGGCAAAATAAAGGTTTTTACAGGTTTCAAGTTGAAACTCAAGAAACCGCACGACCCGTTGTTTTCTAACCCTGCCGTAAAGACCGCGCACAATGTATTGCTTTGCAGCCTTGAGCGCACGCCGAAGGTCGCCGCCGTAGTCGTAGGCGTCCGGGTCGTCGGGCCCCGGTGCCCAGCCAACGGAGTTGGGGCAGTTTGAAAGGTATTCGCAGCCGTCTGTTTCGCAAAAGTATTCGTGCCCAAAGTTTAGCTCAGGCCCGCCGCAGACCGGGCACGGGTTTCCAGTCCTCATTTTACAACCCCCTGTAGCTTTTTGTTTTCCGGCCCCCAGTGTTTGAAGGGTGCCCGCTCAATTACCTCAAGCGGTTGGCCGTCGTCCGGGTCCGGGTCGTAAAGCACGGCAACGCTTAAAATTACCTGGTGCCGCTCGTCAACGGGCACGCGCTCAAGTATTTTTATTAGTTCGGCCACGGCCTCGCCGCGTGTTAGTTTTTGTTTGATGTTTTCAACCAAGTCCAACCCCCTCGCCGTAGACGACGCCTACAAGCCCGCGTTTTGCCGCCTGCGTGTCCGGCATTTTTCGGACCTGGTAACGGTCGTCAAAGTCGGCAATGTGGCGGCGCAGGTCACGGGTAAACTTTGTGCGCGTGACGGGCCTGCGGCCCTGCGCCTCGGTCTGCAGCTTGTAGTTTGTGTATAGCTCGCCCAGCGGGGCAAACTTTTCGGCGTCGCCGTTTATGTTTGTGTTTTCGTCAAACCAGTCCAAAACGGTGTCGGTTTCCTTTTTGTATATTTCAACGGTTTCGGCAACCTTTTTTGCCTCGGTAAAGCCCCGGTTTTTGCAGAGGTTGCGGTAGCCCCAGAGGGCAAGGTTGAATATTCCGGCCAATTCCTTTTCAAGTTTCAAGTCAATGTGGGGGTCGTAGTCCAAATCATTTTTGGAAAACCTTGCATTAAAGGGTGCAATCAAAAGCCTGCGGTAAAAACCGTGCGTCGTGTCGGCAACGTCGGCAAGCTCGTTGCACGAGTGTATAAACTTGGCGCGGTTTCTTAGGAAATAGGGCTCTTTATAGATTGTCCTTACCTGTAGCTCGCCCCCCGTTACCACGTTTTTGAAAAGCGACGAGTCAACAAGCGCGTTTGTGGGCTGCTCTTCGGCAATATTGAAAAGCTTGCCGTCCAAAAGCTGCCTTGAGTATTCGGACTTTTGAAGGTCGCGCATTGTCGCGCTTGAGTAATTGCCCTCACCGGCCAAATTCATTAGACACGTTAGAAACGTGGACTTGCCGTTTTCGCCGCCGCCCACAAGCACAAGCGCCTTTTGTGCCCAGCAACGGTCGTTTGAAAGGCAGTAGCCCATAAATTCCAAAAGGACGCGCTGCAGGTCGTCGTCGCTGCAGGTAATGCGTTTAAGCATTTTTTCAAACACGGGGGCCTTTGCGTCCGGGTCGTAGTCGTAGGGCAGGACATAGCGAAAACCAAGCCCCGCGTCGTGCCGTGAAAACTCGCCCGTGCCAATGTCAAGCCAGCCGTTTGCAAAGTTTATGCGCCGCTCGGTGTTGTGCCAGAAGTCCTTAAACTCAAGGTTTGTGCGTATTACAAGGTTTAGAAATTCCTTTGTCATGTTTGTTTTTGCCGGCGGGTTGAAATGCCCCTGTGCAAACTGCTCTATTTCATTCCAACCGCAGTCAATGTAATGGTTGCCGGTGTACTTCAAAACGGCCTTTGACGACTCATAGCCCTTGTAGTGCGTGGCGTTTTCAAAAAACTGCCGCAAGTCCTGGTAGTTCGGCACAAGCCCCTTGCCGGGCACGTAGGAATGAAAACCAGTGTGTGCGGTTTTGACGTGGCCCTCGGACACAATCGAAACGGGGCTAACGACCGCACCGTTGTGTTTGCACTTTTCGCAGCCCTCGAAACCAAGGGCCTGTATGTTTTTACAGGTGCGCGGACCCGACGCGCTCATTGACTGCTCAAGCTTTGCGTCTGTTTCCTCGCGTGTATAGCTTTTATGCCCCCGGCTTAGTTCGTGCGCGTACTCCGCGCCCGTTTTCATTCGGCCCGCAACGGACAGTGCGGCATACCACAACGGTTCGCTAACGTCGTCCGGGTTTGCAGCGGCCCACTTTAGAAACTCGCACCCCTTCTTTATTGCCTCGTCGTCGGTGTCGGGGTATTTCGCCATTACCTCGGCGGGTATTTGGTCCGTTTTGGCAACGTCTGGAAGGCCCGAAAGTTTTTTAAGGTCAAAACCTATGCGCTTTAGCCCGCCCTGCAACAGCACGGCGCGGCGGTCACTCTGGTTTGGTTTTCTGTTTATGGTGCCGGGCAGCCGTAAAATGCGCCTGTGCTCAAAAATGGACGGGTCGGCCTCGCCGCCAAGGTTGTTTGCCTTTAGCTGCGTGTTTATGAGCTTGCAAACGGCGGTGTAATGGTGCCTGTTTTTCTTGAAAAATGCGCGGTCACGGATCGGCGCACCCTCTGTTAGAAACAAAAAGTGCAGGCCGTTGCCGGAATTTACAACCGTTAGCCGGTCGGCTGCGCAGCCCAGTGCGCGGGCCACGGCCCCGGCGTAGTCGCCCCACTTGTCAAGGTCAACAGTGCCCTTGTCGTGCCCGTCCTTTTTGTCAACGCCGCCGTCAATGTCAAAGGCGAGCGTGTTGCAGCTTTTGAAGTCGCGCTTTTGGTCCGTGCAGTTTGAAAGGGTGTAAAACAGATTCCAGCGGTCGTTTTCCGGTATTTTTTCAAGGTGCACGGGCAGGTTGGCAAACAGGTCCTTTACACTGTCGGCCCTCCAGTCCTTTTCAAAAAATGCGTCGTAGGTTTTCTCTTTTGACTCGCCTTTCGGCGTCCACTTTCGCAAGCCAAGAATTTGTATGGACATGGGGCCGACCCGGAAAAAGAGGGGTTGAAATTTTTTTGTCAACTGTTTTGGAGTGTTGCCGAGGGGGCCGGAAAAGTCAACCGATTTTGCTTGAGGTTTTGTAACACGGGTGTTACACCCGACAAACACAAGCCTTTTTTTCAGGGGGTCGGCGTCACCGTGGAAATCAGCTACAAAATAAAACCGTGGGAGCACCAAAAACGGGCGCTTGACCTGTGCAGGGGGCGGCAAAACTACGCTTTTCTAATGGACATGGGCACGGGCAAAACCGCCGTGACCGTCAACGCCCTGCGCGAAAAATACTATCAATACAAGCGTGTCTTGAAAACGCTTGTAATTTGTCCTGTAAACGTGTGCAACGGCTGGGTGCGCGAGTTTAAGGCGCACGCAAGCCCCAACGTAGCCAAACGGGTTTGCCTTTTGACCGGCACACAGCGCGAGCGCGTGGCACTGGTTGAAAAGTTTAGAAAAAAATACCAGGACAACTGCATTTTTGTTTTGAATTACGAGGGGCTTTCAATGCGCGAGCTTGTTGCCGCGCTTGGCATGTGGGCACCCGAAGTGTGCATAGCCGACGAGTCGCAGCGGATCAAAAACCCGCGTGCAAAGCGCACGGCAATTGCGTGGCTGTTGGCCGACCGCGCCGCAGTAAAGTATATACTTACGGGCACGCCAATACTGCAGTCACCGCTTGACGTGTTTTCGCAGTTTCGTTTTCTTGACGGCGGCGAAACCTTTGGGCCAAACTTTTACAGTTTCCGTGCGCGTTGGTTTGTTGACAAGAATGCCGGCATGCCCTCGCACAAGCACTTTCCAGACTGGCAACCGCTGCCGGGCACGTCCGAGGCTTTTCACAACCTGATTTACCGCAAGGCAATAAGGGTAATGAAGGAGTCGTGCCTTGACCTGCCGCCGTTTGTAAACCAGAGGGTTGAGGCAACACTTGGAAAAGCGCAGGCGCGTGCATACAACGAAATGCTAAACAACTTTATTACGTTTCTAAAGGGCAGGGCGTGCACCGCCGAGCTTGCAATAACCAAAAGCCTGCGCCTGCAACAGATTTTGAGCGGTTACATAGTCGAAGAGGACACGGGCGAAATTGTCAAGTTTGACAAGGTGCCCCGGCTTGACGTGCTCAGTGAAGTCGTCGAAGGGCTGCCGGAAAAGTCCAAGTTTGTTGTGTGGGCCTGCTTTAGGGAAAACTACAACGACCTTGCGGGGGCTGTGGAAAAGCTGGGTATAAAGTGTGTACGACTTGTTGGCGGACTGTCCAAAACCCAGCGCGACAAGGCACTTGAGCGTTTCCAGACCGACGACCGCGTGCGCTGCATGATTGCAAACCCGGCGTCGGCTGGGGTTGGCGTGGACGGCATGCAGGTTGCAAACTATGCAATTTACTACTCAAGAAATTTCAACCTTGAGCACGACCTGCAGTCAAACGACCGCATTTACAGGGGCGGCAGCAACGTGCACAACAAGGTAACACGCATTGACATTGTTGCCCCCGACACAATTGACGAGCTAATACTTGAGTCACTCGCAAACAAACATAGCAACGCCGAGGCGGTGCTTGCATGGAAAAAGAGGTTATAAAATGGGCATTGAAATCAAAAAGGTAAAAAACGGCTACATTGTAAAGGCGTCTGTTGGCGAATACCGTGACACAATAAGTGCGCGTTGGGTGTGCGAAGGTGACGACGCCAAAAAGATTGGCGACACTGTTAAAATTGCACGGCACTGGGAAAAACAAACACGGATTGCAATAAATGGGCAAACAAAAACGGATTAGATGCAAGTGTTGCGGCGCGGAGTTTGTGCCGCAATTTGTCGCAGACTGGTTTTGCGAAAGGTGCAAGCGGCTGCCGGTCGAAGAGTGGACTACGCTAAAGGGTTTGAAAAAGTGAATTGGCGAAACTACATGGGCACACGCACCGACATGGTAAAACAACTGCAGGACTATCTAAACCACGGAAAAACGCCGTGCCGCTTTTTGATTGCCGTTTTAGGCAACGACCTGCGCGGCGCATGCTCGGCTGCAGACGACGACAACCGCCAAAACCTTTTTGACGTTGTAAGTTACTGCTACAACCATTTGCCGGCGCGTTGCTGGGGGTCGCCCGAAAGGGTTGAAACATGGATTGCAGGGGGTTGGCATTGTCGGTAACAAGGGAAAAGGTAATAAAACTGCTTAATCTAACACGCAGCGAAAACGACAACGAGGCTTTGCTTGCAATCCGAAGGGCAAACGGCATTGTTTTGGACTGGGCCGAGTTTTTCCAGGCGGGGCAGGTCCGCATCCGGGTCGCCGAAAACTACGGCCCCGCCGGCATGCCGCGCCGTGCGCCGTCGCCGTCCGAGTGGACGCCTACAATAAGGGAAATGCTTGACGAGTGCCTTGAGCGGGTCGAAGGCAGCGGCCTGGACTTTATCACGTCACTTGCACAACAGTTTCACGAGCGCGGCAGCCTTAGCTCACGGCAGTTTGAGGCGCTTGTAAAGTTTTATAGAAACCTGGACGACTGAAAGGGCGGACAATGAAGGGCAGCAAAAGCAGACTGAAACCGAAACCGCAGCGCAGCCGCACCCATGCCAAACGGGTTGGCCGGACACTTGGCAGGGGCTTGTCGGTTGTTTCAAAAATCTTTTCAACCAGTGGGGGCACCTATGGCAAACGACACAACAATTGAAGAGTTTGACAACGTAAAACTGCTTTTAACTCACAAGTACGCGCAGCTAAAGGCAATGGAAAAAGAGGTTGCGTTTCTAAAAAAGAAATTTGCGACCCTTTTGGAGTTTCGTGACGAAAACGACTGGGCGGGCAAAACGGATTTTACCACGTTCAAACTGTCCGAAAGTTTCCGGGTAAGCTACCCCGGCAACAACGACCTTGAGAAAAAGGGCGAGTTTTACCGCTTTATGCAGAAAAAAGACACGGCATGGTTTCGGCAGTCGGTTACATTAAACTGGAATGCCGTAAACGCCTACGCCAACGCCGAAATTGACGCCGAGGCTGCAAAGGGCAACGAGTGGACACCGTGGCCGCACTGTGAACGTGTCGAGGACAAGCAATTAGCCCTACGGGTAAGGCAGGGCGTACTCGGAAAACTTTACGACCCGAAGGTTACAGCACTGGGGTTTGGGGGTTGACATGGACGCGAAACAGATTGCACACACCTACAAAACAGCAACGGGCAGGGAAAAGCTTGATAGCGCCGAAATTGGCTTTTGCGTGACAATGGCAGCCGTGTGCGACAACCTGCAAAAACAAATTGACGTGTTGAAAAAAGGCTTTTCCAACTTGACCGAAGTAGTGGACGAAATCGACCAAAGGACGCAATAGCGGCAATTACGCCGCCGGAAACATTGGAGTAAGAAACTATGGCAACGAAAAAGAAAACACAAACCAAGGCAGTCGTCAAAACCGGAAACAACGCGCCCGCAGCGGTTGAAAAAAACCAGTCGCTTGCGGCAATGTACGGCGACACGGACGACGACCTAAACCAAAGCGACCTGCTAATAAGCCGCATACTAATGGCGCAGTCAATTAGCGCCTACGTCCAGGACGGCAAGGCAAAAGCGGGCCAACTCGTCGGGTCGCTTGAGCACGAGCTTTTGGCCGACAAGGGAAAACAAATAGAAATAATACCCTTTCACAGGGCAAAAACATTTAGACTTTTCAGACCGCAGCCGGGCGGGGGCACGCCAAAGTTTATTGCCGAAGTGCCCTACGGCCCCGACACAAAGGTTTGGGAAACCAAGCGCATGCGCGAAGTCGAATGGGAAACCACGGACGAAACCGGAAAACCCCGAACGGAAAAACTAGCCTGTTTCATTACATGGAATTACTATTGCCTTTTGGCCGACGGGGTTGAGGCAATGCCAAGGGTCGTTGGTTTCCAGTCCACTAGCTACATTGTGGGCAAAAAGCTGGGCACCTTCACGCTTGAGGCGAAAAAAATGGGCTACCCGCTGCCGTTCAAAACCTACAAGCTGGGCACCGAGCTTGTAAAAAACGACAAGGGCACCTTTTACCGCTTTACCGTTGAAAAGGGGCGCGACACGACCGACGACGAGCTAAAGCATGTAACATACTGGGCCGACCTTGCCAAAAAGGGCAGCATTCGCGTTGACGAGGGTGCCGACGACACCGTTGGGGGCGGCGGACCCGTGGACGCGCCCGAAGTCGAAAAGGGCGTTGTTGACGACGACGCAGACTATTAAACCTGTTAGGCCGCGCCCCGGTTGGGGGGCACGGTCTGGGTGCGGGTCGTTTTAATCGGGAGCGGCCCGCACCCAACAAAAGGGGGCGAAATGAAACTACTTTGTCTGGACACGGAAACGACGGGGCTTGACTTTGAAAAAGACGTTATAACGGAAATCGGCGCGGTTGTATGGTGCACGAAAAAGCGCACCCCGCTTTACCTGTGGAATACAAACCTTTTGTGGCAGGACACCGCCGAAAAGCTCACGCCGGAAATTACACAAATAACCGGCATTGACCTTGCACACCTGGAAGAGTTTGGCGAGCGCGTGCAGCCAGAGGACCAAATTTTTATTGACCTTGCGGCGCTAATGGAAAAAACCAGAGTATGCGTTGCACACAACGCGCCCTTTGACCGGGGCATGCTTGAGGCGGCCTTTCAAGCGGTCGGTGTAGTAATGCCCGAAGTGCTTTGGGTTGACACCTGTATTGACCTGCCCTACCCGCCGACAATCAAAACCCGCAAGCTAATACACGCGGCAGCCGAGCACGGGCTTTGTCCTATTCGGTTTCCGCACAGGGCCCTTTTTGACACGCTCAAAACCTGCGAACTACTTGACTGTTACCCTATAGACGAGGTAATAAAGAGGGCCAAAACGCCAAACGTGGAAATTGTTGCGGTCTGCAAAAAGCCCTGGCTTGACAACAAGCCCGACGGCGAAAAGGACACCGACCTTGCCAAACAAAACGGTTTCCATTGGCGGGCAAATGAAAAGCAGTGGGTGCGGCTTGTAAAGGAATTTGAAACCGAAGAGCTAACGGAAACCCTGCCGTTTCCAATAAAGGTAAATGAGCAATGAATTTTGAAATCAAAACCCCAACGCCCCGCAACCATGTACTAAACTGCCGGGTAACGGCTGCAAACAAAAGTTACATACAGCGGCTTGCGACAAGGCACAAAATGAGTGAGTCGTACATTGTAGACCAACTCATTGACAAGTGCAGAGAGGCGGACGGTGCTGGCAACAAACGAAAACCTGCCCGAAGTAATTGACCGTTTTACCCGCCCCGGACACTACGGCGCGGACACTGAAACAACGGGCCTTTACCCCTATTTGGGCGACCGGCTTTTTTCAATAATACTTTCAGACGCCGAGGGTGCGGTTTATTTCAATTTCCAGGACTACGGCGACGACACCCCGTTTTTTCGTGACACTGGTTTTTTGCGGCCTGTTTTCCTAAATGAAAACGCAACCTGGTTTATGCACAACGCCAAATTTGACCTTGCAATGCTCAGGTTTGCCGGCCTGTATGTAAAGGGCGTTGTCCACTGCACGCAGGCCGTGGGCCGCGTGATTAGAAACGACAAGCTCAAATACAGCCTTGACGTGCTCGCCCGTGAGCGCGGCCTTGAAAAATCAGACGCCGTTGAAAAATACATACAAGAGCACGGCCTTTGGGCGTGGCGCGAAATACCCGGCAAAAAGAAACGTGAAAAGGACAAGTTTTACAACAAGGTGCCCTTTGACGTGGTTTACCCCTACGGGCTTACCGACGGGCGCATTGAGCGGGCTTTGGGGTTGCATCAAATAGCCGACATTGAAACCGTTGCGGCGACGACCCCAGTGGGTAAAAGGTCAATTCGTGACGTTTACCTAAACGAGCTTGAGGTTGTAAAGGCGTGCTTTGAAATGGAATGGGCCGGCGCAGCCGTGGACACCGACTACATAAACACGGCCCTTGAGCACGAAGAGGCGCGGCGCGACGAGGCAGGGGCCAAATTTGAGGCGTTGACGGGCCACACGTTTAAGGACAGTCCAAAGGCGCTCGCAGGGGCGTTTGATGCAATCGGGGTGCCATACAAACGAAACCAGCCCACGGACCTAATGAAAAAGAAGGCTGCCGCAAAGGGCGTTGAGGCTGTAGGCAATCCGTGTTTCAAAAAGGACGCACTTGAGGGGGTTGAGCACGAGGCGGCCCGGCATGTTTTGGACTACAGGGGCGCAGACAAGCGGGCCGGCACCTACTACCACTCGTTTCTATACTTTAAGGACGAAAACGACCGCATACACTGCGACTTTAGGCAGGACGGCACCGGCACGGGCCGAATGAGCGCAGCGCAGCCAAACCTGCAAAACGTGCCAAAGCGCGGCGAGGACAAGTCGCAATACCCGGTGCGAAAGGCGTTTGTGCCGCCGCCCGGTTACTGCCTTTTGCGTCTGGACTATGAGCAAATGGAATACCGCCTAATGCTTGAGTACGCCAGGCAAACCGACCTTGTTGAGCGCGTGGCCGCCGGCCACGACGTACACGACGCGACTGCGGCAATGATTACCGAGGCGGGGGTAACGTGCGAACGTCCAGAGGCAAAAAACATAAATTTTATGATGATCTACGGCGGGGGCGTCGGCAAGCTTGCCCAAATGTCCGGCCTGCCGCTTGAAAAGGCGCAGATTGTGCGCGAGGCTTACAAGCAACGCCTGCCGAAAGTGTGGCAGTTTATTAGAAACGTGATTTATACCGCCGAGCACCGGGGGTTTATCGTAAACTGGTTTGGCCGTCGTTGTCACTTTGACGACCCCAATTTTTGCTACAAGGCACCCAACTATCTAATACAGGGCGGGTGCGCGGACATTGTAAAGGTTGCAATGGTCGGCTGCGTTGAACGTCTGCAGGGGTTGCAGTCAAAGCTCATTCTACAGGTGCACGACGAGCTTGTTTTTCAGATGCACGAGGACGAGCTTGACCTTGCCCCTGAGCTTGTCAAAATCATGGAAAACGCCTACCCCCACAAGCTTTTGCCCCTCACAGTAGGGGTTGAGCACAGTTGGGACAACTGGCACGAAAAAACGGACGGCTACCCGTCAAAACAGGTTGGCAGTTGAGCAATTACACACGGCAACAGCCCGAAAGTGACCTGCGGGCGCGAATGAAACGCGAGCTTGCCGCAATTCCAAACGTGCATGCTGAAAAAATACAACAGGTTGGCATTCGTGGCACTGCCGACTGGCACGTTTGTGCAGGCGGGCACTTTGTCGCGCTTGAGTCCAAAAGAAAAAAGTCGTTGAAACCGGACCCGCTGCAGGCACACAAAATGCGAAAGGTCAAAAAATCAGGGGGCTACTCGTTCAAAGTAACCCCCCAAAACTGGCACCTGGTAAAAAAGAAGATAAAAAAACTGGCGTCCAATCCAGTGCCACGCATTGCCTTTTAGGCAATGTTGCAGCTTGACTCAAGTATTGTGAGGCGGTCCTTAAACACTTCGCGCCTCACGTTGTTGGGGTCGGCGGCCTCGCTCATTTCAAAATCAATGTTTTGGCGCTCTTTTGCCTTCAAAAGCAGGGTGTCCGCAGGGTTTATTACAACGTCAAACACGCCCTTTTCGGCGCTGCCCTGTTTGGACATTATTGACCCGTTGCCGTTTGCAACCTCGGAAACCTCAAGCTTTGTTGACGAGTCGATTTTTATGCAAATTCTAAACTCGTCGTAAGAGGTTGTGTCAACGGCTGCCCCCTGCTCGTCAACCAAACCTATTTCAAACTCAAGCAAACCGCCCCTTACACCTTCAATTACTTCGTCACATGCCAAAAGCATTAGTCGCACTCCCTTAAAATTCCAGTAATTCGCTGTTGGTTTCTAAACACTCCAAAAATACGCGGCTGCACAAGCTGCGCCCGCACTCTGGTTTTTTCGAGTTTGCCCCTAATCTGCGGCACAACAATGTTTGCCTTTAGGCTTGACTGCCTCAATACGGCAAGCATGCGGTCGTTTACCGACACGTTGACCGGGGGCGGCACCGTCAAATGAAAAACATCCGTGCCAAGCAAATGGTCGTCGCTCGGTATGGTGTAAAGCGCGTCCTCGTATGCCGTGTAGGTGCACTCAACGTAAGCCAAAAGGGGCATGTTTACCGAGTCGTCGGAATACTTGCCGCCGCCAATGTCCTGCATGTCAACGGGCGACTCCGGCAGCTGGTTTCCGTTTGGGTCGGTTAGTTCGGCCCTTACAAAAAGCCCCTCGGTGCCGTCAAGCGCCTGGACCGATAGGGGTAGTATGTCACCTAAAAACGGCATTCTAGTCCTTTACAAGCGCCTCAAGCCACGCGGCAACCTCAAGGGCAGGCGTGCCCGTCGGTGACTTGTTGCGGCGCACAAGGCGAAACCGGCTTGTGCCGTCGCCTGTGAAGTCGCGCCCAATTGAAAACTCAAAAGTCCCATAGCCCACGCGCACGGTGTCCCAGCCCCCAGCGTTTGACCCCCACTGCAGGACGGCATACGACCAAACGGTGCTTGAAACAGCCGGTGCAAGTCCGCCGAATTTCTTGACAAAAACGGTTTTACCAGCGGGCACAACCGCACTTGTGTTTACCGTTTCGCCCATAGCCGGCACCGTGCCGAGCTTGACCATGTAAATGGGTGTTTTTGCTAGGGCCCCCCCGGCGAAAAGGGCCAAAAAGAGGGCAAATATACACCCAAAAGGGGGGGTTTTTGATGCAAATTCGGGGTGTTTTTTCACAGTTTAATTACCTCAACGCAGCCCCCAATTACGGGGGTTTCGGCGGTGTTGTCGTTGTAGATCACAATTGAAAGCTTGGCCGTGCCCGTGCCGGTAAACTGATATTGTGAAAGGCTAACGTCGTACTGCTCGGAAATGTCGCCCTTTGTAGATGCAAAAATCTTTTCGCCCGCGCCGTTGTAGTCCCATACAAGTGCCACATAAGCAGACGGGTCGGCCCCGTGCGCCTTGAAACTGTGCACCCCGTAGGTTGTGCCGTTGGCCCCGGTAAACCCGCCCGCCGTGTCGGTTGTGGACGCAGCAACCTTTTTGTATTTGCATTCGCTTGACTCAATGCGGGGGTCAAGCTCATATACCGCGCCCATGCACAAAAAAACCAGTGTGATAAAAAACAGTTTTTTCATTCCGGCCCCCTTTAAGGTTCGGACTTGAAACCAATCACAATAACCTCGTGCCCGCCAAGGCTTGAAAGGTCGTCGTTTACAACGGCCTCAACGTAGTCGTTTGTTGGAAACGTGCCGCACTTGTTTATTACAAACGGGTTTGCGTACTCGCGTGCGCCAACTGCGTTGTCAAAACCGCTTTGCTTGTAAAGTCCAAAGTTTCTAATCGGCACACTTAAATGTTTCATTAAGTCCTCTGTGCATTTCATAGGTTCGTCAAGTGCCGAGGCAAGCTCGTTGTTTGAACGTATGTTTAATTCAACGCCGTTGGTCAAGCAACTGTTAATGCTGCCGTACTGTCCCAGCTTGATCCCATTGCCGGCCATCCAAACGCGAATTTCCAGAATATTCAAATTAAAATCAGGGTCGCAGTTTAGACGATAGCTAATGGGCGTGACACTGCCGTTTTGTGCCATGTCCTCGCCGTAAGTCGCGTTTTCCAAATTGGCCTCTATCTGCCTTGGCACTTCGGCGGGCCGGCTAAAAACCGTGCCGGAAATTGCCTGCACACCCAAATTATGCGGGTTGTCGGGGTCGCGCCCCAACGACGTTGGTTTTGCCCTTGACTCCAATTTGTCGTATGCGACTACAACAACGCCGTCGGTCGGCGGTGTAACAGCAAAGTCAAGCGCCGTGCCGCGCTCGTAAAACTCGCCGGGCAGTGAGTATTTTGTTGACGTAATGTGGACAATTGCCCGGTCCTTTACAGCGTTTGCCTTTAGGTAGGCAGCCTGTGCGCCTGCGTCTGCATTAAACGTGGTAACAATCTTGTCTCGCAATTCAAGCTCGTCGCCGGCCTCTGTGACTGTAACCGAAACGTCAACGTCAACGTCTGCAACGTCACGGTCGGGGCTTGACGGGTCGTTTAGGGTGCCCTTTATTGAGGTTGTCCAGGTGCCGCCGCTTGCCCCGGTGTCCACTATTGTGTAATACGAGTCGGGCAATGGGTCCTGCCCGTTCGGAATATTCACGCTTGCAATGGTTGTTGTGGTTAGCAACCTGTTTTTGCCGCTAATGCGTTCAACGTCGGCGTTGTAAACCTCGTCGCCGCCGGCAATGGTTGCACGAATTACCTGCCGCACGTCGGTGCGTGCGCCAAAAAGGAATGCGCAGGCCGCAAGTAAAATGCAGCCTGCGCCAACTGTACTTAAAAAACGGTTGTCAAAAAGCCTTTTGGGCACTTAGCATTTCTCCAAAATTCCAGAGTGTTCGCTTAGAACAAACTCAAGGTCGTTGACTTCAAAAGCCGGGGCGTGTTGCCAAAGCTTTTTGCCGTCGGGGCCCCTTTTGTGCTTTTGCTCAAAAACGGGCTGCACTTTTCCGGTGCGCTTTGACTTGCGTTTTGCCTGCACAAACTGCTTTTCGTCCTCGGTTGGCTTGCCGTCCTTGTCAACGTAATTGCCCATGCGGTCTTTTTCAAAAACCTTGACCTTTTCGTTGACGGGTTTGGGTGCCTTGTCCGTTCGCAGTATGTGGCGGAAAACCTCAAGCTCTGGTTTTTTATCCTTGCCGAGCACAACCTTGCCGGTTTTCTTGTCAACCTTTTCCCTGTGGTCGTTTATGTATAGCTTGCCGCTTTGGAAATAGCGGGTTAGCCTTACTTTTCCACCTTTCATTTTTCAAACCCCCAAAGGTTGTGCGTTTACTGTTGTACTTCCTTCATTGCAAGGGTGCCCTGCAGTGAGCTTGTCGCGTTGAGGTTTTTGCCCCTCAAAACAAACTCCTGGGTGCCCGTGCCCCCGGTTGTGTCCTTTACAAAGTTGTCAAGTTGAAAGGCAAGGCTGGGGTTGCCGTTTCCAACGAAAAACTCAGAAAGGATTGTTTCCACGGGTGTGCCGTCCGCGTCGTCAATGTAGACGATCCGAAACATTGAGTCACGAAAACACGAAACGACTGCCGAAATTTCGCGGTATTCGTATGCAATTTGCCCCGTGATTGTTGCAAGGTCAACGTAGGATGCGGCGTCGCCGTCCTCGTCCTCGCCGTAGTCGTAAAGGCCGGCGTAGTCGCCGCCCTCAAGACTTACAATCTGCTCGCCGTCCGCGTTTGTTTTTCCATAAATGAAATTGCCGCTTGGGTCTTTCAACGTAAGGGCAGGCGTTGCGTTTTTTGACGCAGTTGTTTCGCCCTCAAGCCCCTTGTGAATTGGCACCCCGGACTTGTCGCTAGGCGACTCTTCCATTACAGGTAAACACGGTCTTTTGTCTTCTCTCGCCATTGGCATTACCTCCAAATGCAGTGGGTTAGGTTTTTTCCGTTGCCATCAAATACGCCTCAACGGGCGCGGCCTCGGTCCAGGGTTGAGCAGTAAACTCAACCCTTATTGTAACACCTGCATTGATCGGTCGTCCTGGAAACCAACTAAAGTATAAGTCGGGTTTTCCGGCCTCTGTGCGTCCAGAGGCAATTAGCGAAGTGTCTGCATAAACACGCAAAATGCCCGGTTGTGAGCAACTTGCCAAAATTTGCTGGGGGTAAAGAATTGTGCCGGCTGCAACCGTTAAACTAAACAAGTCTACGGCATTTCCGGGTATTGTGTCCTCGTCGCCCTCGAAAAACACGGGGTCGCCCTGCAGCCCCGCAATCCGAAACGCTTTTGGGAAAATGAAACCGCCGGACACAACAACCCCCTAGTAATAGTGCCACATTGCCGCATCCGATTGCGGCCTGTTGTCCAAATGCACGGTTGTGCGGTTTACCCCTATGCCGGCAAAACCAAGCTGCATTGCGTGCTTTATGAGCATAAACCGCTCAAAGCTTGACCGCACCCGTATGTCAACGGCGCGGCCCCGCAAGTGCAGCGAGTTTTTGGCGGCCTTTTTCAAGCTCATGTTTTTGGACTCGCAGCGAAACCCCGACCGAATTACAAGCGGACGGCCCAACGCAACGCGCAGCTTTTCAAGCATTGCCATAAATGGGCCGTTCATGTCGCACCGCCCGCAACCGCAAGTGCAGGCAAGCTCTGATTTTGTAAAATGGTCGGTAAGCTGCACTATTCCACAAACCCCCACGCCTTGCCGATTTTTTCAACCAGCGCGTCGTCAATGTCGGTCCATTCGGTGCCCTCGGCAAGCTCTTTCATGTTTTCATAGGCAAACTCTTTTGCCTTTTGCTCGTATTCCCTTATAACCTCTTCGGTTAGCATGCTTTCAACAATCTTTTGCAGTACGGCCATTAAAATTCTAAGTAGTACGTCTTTCATTTGAAACCCCCTTGTTGTGTTACTCCAAAGCCTCACCATTGAGGCTTTTTTCTATTCGGTCAATACGCTTGTGCAGTGCCTTTTTGCTCGCCTGCAGTGCTCCAAGCTCGCGCTCGCGCTGTAGAAAAAAGCCGACTACGGCAATAAGCAAAACCGTAAACGACCCAATCACTGCAATAAGCACGTTTTCAGTCAATCAGCGCCCCTCCAAAATCGACAAGGTATAGGCGCACAGTGCCGGCGTCGGCGAGTCGCCCCAGTGAAACTCTGGTTTTCCGTTTTCGGGCAAATGGTCGTGCGGGCACACCCTGTTGAAAAGGTTGAGCGCAGGGCCGTAAACCCCCGCAACGCCGTCCTCGTCCGAATAGCGGGCCTCAAGTGCGGCATAAATTGGCGAGTCCGGGTTTTCGTCCGCCCAGTATTCAACTGCCTCAAGGTGCCACGGTCTGATAAAGCCATTTGCCCGCCCGTAAAGGTTTATATAGTAGTTTAGCACGTTGCCCCTGTAACCGTGCTTGAGCTTTTCAAACTGGGCCTTTAGGCGCTCCCATTGGTCCGCAATGCCGTCGGCCTCTTCGGTTAGTTCGGCCTCGCCGCAGACTGCACGCTTTACGTCGTATGCGACCGGGGCCAAAATCAGCATGTAGGTGTACTCAAGTGGCCCGTCGCCCATTACCCAGCCGTTTGACTCGGCGTAGTAAAGCATGCGCTGCATTCCGGCGCAGTCGCCCGCCGTTAGGGCCGAGTGCATGTAGCCCATTACTATTTCAAAGCTTGGTTCGCCGCGCCAACCCTTGCACGGGTCAAGGTGCCGGTGTATTTGCCCGGTCCTTTCGGCCCTAACACCGTCAATTATTGTGTACTCGTGTTTAGTATGGTCAACCCTGGAGTCCGGCGACAAAACGCCTGTATTCCACGCGCCCGCCCATGTCAACGAGTCGCACCTTGACCATAAACTATAGGGGTCGTCAACAAGCGCCTCGTAATTTGAAACCGTGCCGCGTGCGTGCTGCATTGGGTCAAGTTTCGGGTTGGCCTTTTTTTCAAACCAGTCGCAGCCCGTTAGCATTAAAACAAAAATCAAAAAGCGCATGGTGCCTACTCCGCTGTTAGGGTAATTGAAACGTCGTAGTTATTGCCCGCATAGTTTGGAAAACTTAAATAAGCGCGTCCGGCGGTTGTTGCGCCGCCGCCCCTGCCTTGTATTGAAAAAGTACGGGTTGGTTGCGCGTCGGTATATTCAAAATAAACCTCGGCTACACCCGTGCCGCCGCCAAACATTGCCGGGTCGTGATAGCCCGTTTCACGGTCTCCTACTCTTGTCCAGTGCAGTTGCTTTGTAGTTGTGCCGTCGTAAACCGCCCACTCGCAAACAGCGGAGTCAGTATTATCCTGCACCCAGTCACCGCAATTCATGCTTGCGGCAACGGTTACACGCCAACGCCTGCCGGCTGGCATGTTTTTAACGGTAAGGCGCGGCACGCTTGAGGTTTCAACAACCGCTTGCCCGTGGTGTGTTTTTTTCGACTGAAAACCAGAGTTTGAAAAATCAACAAGGGTTGTGCTTGAGGTATACACCGAAAACGTCAAGTCGGTCCAATGCACTTGTGCCCAATAGGTGTCGGCCTGGTATTGCCAGATTTTACCGCCGGCAAGTCCTGCGTGTATTAGTCCGGTTTCTGAGTCAACCTTGAAATTTTGCACGGTCTGCGGCGCAGCCTGCAGACAAATTGAAAAAAGAAATGCTAAAACAAAAAGTGCGGTTTTCATTCGTCAATGTCTCCAATTCGTTTTAGTGTAATTGCCCCAGTGCTGTAAACCCAACACCTAAAATCCAATGTTGCAACGCTTGGTCTTAACTGCACGTTAAAAACCCGTGTTGTTGGCGGCCCGTCGTATTCAAAAATACCTATAAGATTGCCCCCCACTGTTTGATACATCCATTGCCCGCTGAGTGCATTGTTGTTTGTGATAAACCCGGCAATGCCGCCCCTGTGGTTTGTACCGTCCGACAACCTGTAATAACAGATAGGTGTGCCGCCGCCAATGTAGCTGCCGAGCATGTTCGCCTTTGCCTTTACAAGGTAAACACCCCTCGGTAGGTTGGGGGCTGTTAGTTTCATGTTTTGCGAGGCGTCCTGTGTAATTCGGCCCATGTAGGTTTTGCCGGTCTGCAAAGGGGTGTCACTAACATTATTCCATGCGGTTGTATTTGATCTAAAAGTTGTTGTGCTCGCCCACTCGACGCGGGCAAATTGGTCGTTTGACATATAGGTGCGTGTTTTGCCGTCGCCGCCAAGTGCGGTTATTGTGCCGGTTTCGTCGTCAACCTTTAGCGACACGACATTAATGCGGCCCTCACCGTCACGGTAACGCGCCAACTGCTCAATATACATTGTAAAACCGCTTTGACCGTCGCGCCAATAGCATTGTGCCCCGCCGGACGGGTCGTTTTGCAATATTTGCACGGTAAAGGTTTTTGTTGCCTGCGGTGTTGTGTAGTCGAAAACACCCATAGGGGTGTCGGTGCCATACCCCCAATATTGCCAGGTTGAAAAGGTTGTTGCCACATTTCCGAGCAACCTGCGGCGTGTGCTGCCGTCGTAAATTGCAACGTAACAACCCGCAACCCCTGCGGCGTCCTTATCGTTGTGCGTTTTCGACCCCGACGACCAAACCATGTAACGACCCGGCGGAAGGTCGTTTGTTTTTACACGCTGCGAGTTTGTGGTTTCCGGCACCGCCTCGCCGAAATAATCCACGTTGTTGTTGTAGCCCGTTGCGCTTGCATCATTCCAACTTGTATTGTTTACAGGTGTAGTGTAGCCCGTGTCGTTGTTCCAGCGCACCGCTGCAAACCAGTTTGCCCACATGCGGTGTGTTTTGCCGTCGGTTGTGCGCACAACAAGCTCGTCGGTGCCCTTGTCAATGAAGTATTCGGCAACGCTGCGCATGTCCGCAGACGCAGGCAGCGCCAACACAAAAATAAAAACCAGAATTGCAAACCGCATGTCAAACCCCTATTGGAAATTGTAAAGCTTTATTGTTACCTGGTCGGTCGGGTCAAGTGCAAGGTCAATGTAAACGCTTTGTGTGCGTTGGTCTACAACCCAGCCGGTTGGCATTAGATAGGTAATTTCGTTGTCTGCACGCTCATAGTATGATTTCCATTGCTGCAGGTTTGTTGTTACAGGCACGCCCGTGTCAAGCCTTGACGAGTAAAGTTTTCTAACGTCGGTGCCGTTCAAAAGCTCGGTCTTTACAAGTCCAAAGTCGCGTGCGCTGCCGTTTAGGTAGTCCTGCGCACTGTAACGGGCACCCACGGTAAACCGATCTGTTGACAAGCCCCAAAGTGAGGCAAGGCCGGACGACCCAAACCAAACACCGTCAACGTAGGCGTGCACAATGTCGTCGGTCGTGTCAAAAACAATTGCGACATGGTGCCACGAGTCGTTTGCAAGTCCGGTCGAGTCAAACACAATGTCAACGTCCACGTTTGTGCCGTCGTCTGTTGCAACAAAGTGTATGCCGTCGGTGTCTGCATAAATTTCCATAGCCCAATCTGCAGCGCCCGACCCAATGGCAATCATTACCTCTTCGCTTGCCGGCGTCCAGTCGTCAAGCTCAAACCAACCAAAAAGTGCGGCGTCAACGTCGCCGGGGTCAAGGTCGGCGTGCGTTGAGTAAAGGTATTTGTTTGTGCCGTTAAACTCCGCAGCATTCGACGCAGTGCCCCATTGGTCCGAGTTTGAAAAGACCATGCCAAAATCATTTGACAAGTCACGCCCGTTTAGGCTTGCGTCCGTGGCGTCGTCGCCGTTGTAAAAGTACGCCTTGCCGGTTGAGGCAAACGGAAAACTGTCCTCGGTCAATTCGTGCGCTGCCAAAATTTGGTTGGCGCTGCCCACACTGCCGACCGCCTGCTTTGCAAGTGTGTATTCTACACCGCCGCCGCCCGACCCTATTGCCGAGTATGTTATACCGTCGTTTGTAAACTCAAGCCGGCTGTTGCCCTCGTCCCAAAGTATTTGTGCGTTGTTTGCACCGTTGTTTGCGTCAAAGGTTAGCACCTGGTCGGCTGCGTTTGTGTCGCCAATTACCACATTGTCGGTTTTCAAGTAACCCGCCTGCAGTCCGCTAAGGGTAAAGTCGCGTGTTGCTGAAACGGCAAGGTTGACGTTGCTTGCACCGTCGCCCGTGTCAAACTCAAGGTTTTTTTCGGACGCTGCGCCGTCGCCAAGCACAAGGTTGTTTACGGTAAACGTGCCGTCGTCGCCCGTTGAGTCAACAACGATTTCGGTGTTTGGGCTAACACCCGTGTCAAACTCAATGGTTTTGTCACTTGACGACCCGCTGCCAAGCTTTAGGGTGTCCTGTTGGATGCGTTCAAAGCCGGCTGCGAATGCAAACACGGCCACAAAGGCAAACAAAAGCGAAAAGACTGCGAGTTTTGGATTAAACCACTTCATTGTTAAACCTCCGAAATGTTCTGGCTTGACACCGGCTTTTTGCCTGCGGCAACCAATGAGTCTGTTATTGCCGCCGTAGTGCTTGCGGCAAACCTTGCACCTATGATTTTGCCGTAAATTCCAAGCGCCGTGCAGTTGAATACCTTGTCACCGCCCGACGTGTAGCCCACAAAACGACCATTCAACCATTCAATGCCCTCGGCGTTTACACTTACCGCCGTTGCAGCCGCGCCCTTTGTGAAGGTAACGCCGGGCATGCAGTAAATGCGCCAAAAGGACTTTGACAAGTCAATGGTTGTGTTTATGGTCTGGTTTTCAAGAATTATTACCGCCACGTTGCTGCCAAGGCTGCCGTCGTCAACCGCGTCCTGCAACGTGTCGTGCGTCGCTGCGGAGTTTGTTGCAGTGTCGCCAATAACAACGTCAAACGCCACAAACTGCGCGTCGGTTTTCGACTCAAGGTATTTTATCCATTGGTCGTGTATATACCATAGCCAGTTTGCAATAGGCGCGGGCGGGCGCTCATCGTCCAACCATGCCGCCTGCTTTTTTCCAACAGAGGGCTCAACAACACGGTTTGCAAAATCGGGGTTGCCCTCGCCCCAATTGCTGTTACTTGTCGGTTTCGGTAATACCATTTTTCTAGCCCCCTATTCCTACAAAAGTGCCGCCGGCAATCGGGTCAACGAGTGACCCCCAGCCGCCAACGTCTACGTCAATGCCGTCAAATGCAAACGGCGTTTTGTTTCGCTGCAGCTTGGCAAACTTGCCCCCCTGCGTGCCTGTTATATCGGACCAACCCGCCCCCGGCAGGAGTGGGTTGTTGCCTTCAAATGCAAACGGTGCGTCGGCGTCAAAGCAAACAATATGGTCAATTCTAACGCCGCCGGCAGCAATCAATTCCATATTGCGGTAAACAAATTCAACGTCGTCCTCTGGTATTTCCGTGTCACTGCCAAGCATTATTGCGGCTTTTTCAAGGTTTTGATAGTGGACAAGGCCCGCCTGTATGAGTATGCGAAAAATCTGTATTACCTTTTCGGGCCCCCCCTGCGAAGAGTTTTGGCCTATTTTGACGAGCAGTAAAATTCTGTACTCGTCGTCGCCACGGCCCTGCCGGTCAAGCCCCACAATTTCGCCTATGCCGTCAAGCTGCGCACCCTCGGCGTTTTCAAGCACGCGGGCGTCTATCATGTCAAAAACTGCGTCCTCGGCGTCCTGCACCTGGTCGGCAAACGACGAAATAAAAGCCTCGTGTTTTGGCTTTTGCCTGTATTGCGTGGCCGAGCGGTCCAGTGCCCTTTCGGTGTGATTGTCAATTTTTACAATGTCGGTCAAGTCGTTGTTACCTCAATGCGTGAAGTGTCCCATGCCGAAATTTCCCTTGGTTCGATTTCAATATTGTCGTCGGTCGTCGGTGCCGGTGCGCGGTCAATTCTAATTACAATGTCAAGTATTCCAGGAATTTCAGAAATTGCCCACTCAACCGACTCGGTGCCGTGCACAATCACGTCGGCCCCAATTCCGATTGCGTCGCCGTAGGTGACAAGTGCGGCTTTTACCTGGTCGTCGCCGTCGTCCGGGTAAATTTCGCTGTTTATATTCAGGTCAAGCTCAACGTAAATGTCAACGTCGTCCGGCCTTGAAAACCGCTGGGGTTGCGTGAAACCCTGCGAGTCAAGCACGTTTTCGGTAATGTCGCCAATGCGTTGAATGCCGGCAGCTACCACGTCAAAAATTGCCGCTGCAATGTCCTCGACGGTGCCGCCCTGCACAACAATGTCAACACAATGGGGCGGCCTGCCTTCGGGGTCAACGATTTCGGTGTCGTTTTCAAACACGACAACTGCGGTAACGTCGTCAACCTCAAGCACCTTGGACTTTATTGCCTCGGTTGTGGCCCGGCCCGCAATGGCAATTTCTTCCAGGCGTCGCAGCCTAAAGGTCGGGTCGTTTTCAAGGTCGGTGCCCACGGGGTCGGCGTCAAGCGGGTTTGTAACGCTCGCCCAGCCCGTTACAGGCGTTTCTATTACCGTGAGGGTGCCCGCAGGGGCCTGCACGGGTCCGGTGTCCTGTGCGGTCGCTGTAACGCTCGCCTGCGGCAAAACCCCGGCAGTCTGCTCGGTAATGTCTATTGGCAGGTTTCCGGCGCTGTAGCCCTGATTTTGGGTCGTAATGGTAAAGCCGGTGTCACCGTCCGAGGCGTCCGTGCGGTCGCCCTGTGCGGCGTCGTCCGTTGTATTGACGTTGCCAACTGCGCCGCTGCCAAACTCCGGATCGGCGTCAAGAGCGGTTGCAAGCGCAGCGGCAACGGAGTCGGCAGAGTCGTCTGTTGACGCCCCTGTTACCTCTATTTGTCGGTCTGCAGCCAGTGCCCCGGCTGGGGGCAGGCTGCCGCTGTTGTCAATGTCAAACCAAACGCCAACGCTGCCGGCCTGGTCGTAAATGGTAAAAAAGGTGCGGTCAAGGTCGCCTGAGTCGTCGGCAACCGTGACAATTCTGGTTTTTTCGTGGCTTGTAAGGCTGTTGGCGCTCACCGTCAAAAGGTTTTGCGGGGCGCTGCCCAAATCGTTTTCAAGGGTAACGTCAACGGTGCCGTCCTGCACGTTGCCGCTAACGGACACGTTGCCGGCCCCAATGCCGCTCAAAGCCTCAAGGGCGGCCTCAATTTGGGCTGCCGTTGCATTCCAGTTTAGCGACCCAGTAACCTCGCCGTTGAAATTAAGGGTAAACTGCCCGGCCTCTGGCAAGGTAGGGAAACTCAGGCGTTGCACGTTGTCCACGCCGGCAGCAATCACAACGGTTTCGTCGGTGTCAAACTTGGCGTCGGTGTTGCCGACAACCGAAACAGTTTTACCAGCGTCCACGGTTGTGCCCACGTCGCCGTAAAGTGTAAGCGTTACCCGTGAATAGGTCGGCTCTTCGCGTTCGGACCCCGTAATTGACGCCACATTGTCCAGGCTTGTGCCCTCGGCGGTTGAGGGGTATTGCGAATTGTAGACTTGCTCCATAAAAGACCAAATGGACCCCAGCCGGTCGGCGTAGATTGCGACTATTTGACCAAACGGCCCCTCGTCGCTAAGGTCTATACCGTCGCCGAACGTCGTGCGCAGGTCGTCCTGTATTTCGGCCTTAATGTCCTCTGTGCGTTTGGCATTAAAGCCCGTGGCTGTTACTCCGTAAGTCATGGCACAACCTCTGAAAAGTTTAGTATTCCCTCGGTGCTTAGTGCATTAAATTCGACTGTCAACCGCCGGGTTTGGTTGTCAAGCGAAAAGGTTGCCTCGTTTAGGGTAATAATACCCGGTGAGTCAACGATTGCCTGAGTTAAAATTGCCTCAACCTCGGACGGGTTGGCACCCTTTTTAAGTATTTTTGAAAACCACGGCACCCCCTTGCGAACGTCCATAAACCACTCGCCAAGGTAAAACCGCAGGCGTGTGGCAACAATCTGTGCAATTTCTTCGACGCCTGTGACCAACTGCAGTTGGTTGTCGGTAACTGCCCAGTCGCCGTTTTCGTCCAAAAGTATATTCAAGCAACCCCCCTTGCGGTGTCT
>Ga0180434_10001877_pt1 | contig 29152 bp, 22 predicted proteins | sample SS_ome_7_FD_132453 | JGI IMG/M metagenome (GOLD analysis project Ga0180434, IMG submission 132453) | Hypersaline lake sediment archaeal communities from the Salton Sea, California, USA - SS_1_D_2 metaG | ecosystem: Environmental > Aquatic > Non-marine Saline and Alkaline > Hypersaline >... | reverse complement strand
TTGCACCGGATGATGGCAGTGATGATTTGTTCATCCACCATTCGGAGATTAAAACAGAAGGCTATGCATCGCTTGACGAAGGCCAGAAGGTCCAGTATGAAGTCGGACAAGGCAAAAAAGGCCCGTGTGCGACTAACGTAACCCCCTGCTGACGGAGGATATGGCTCGAGGACCGAAAGGCCCTGCCATTTAGCAGGGCCTTTTTATTTGTTCCTTCTTTCGAGGTCAAGGGTATCCAAAATCCCAAAGGGACTCAAACCTTCAACCTTGTATATTGTTGCAAAGTGCAGCCTTGTTAGGTCTCATACAGCTCTTTAACCCCGTTCTGCATATCCTAAAAGCTTATATCTGCGTACATATTGGCTGTAGTAGCAGGGGAGGAGTGGCCCGACTGCCTTTGAACCTGCCGTCCTGTTTTGAGTGGGCCCGGAAGGATTCGAACCTTCGACCAATGGATTATGAGTCCACTGCTCTGGCCGCTGAGCTACGGGCCCGAAAAAGCCGTGCAAAGTTAATGCCTGCCGATTCTCGCATTAATTTACACTAAGGCCGAAAATTTTGCAAGAAAATTCACCCCCCAGATGCTTTTCAAGAAAAGATTAAGCTTTTTAGAAGTTTCCCTGTATGTACCTTACGGCATTATTGAAGATTATCATTCCATCGCCGGCGTCTTTCTTTTCCAGCTGAGACCAGTGCGGATGCTGTGTATGCCTTGTGTACCTTTCCGGATGCGGCATAAGGCCTAATACTCTGCCCGTTTTGTCGGTCAGCCCTGCTATCGAACCCATTGAGCCATTGGGGTTAATCGGGTAATCACCTTCGGTGCCGTTTTTATCAACATATTTGAAGGCGACGTGTCCGGCGGCCTTCAACTTATCGAGACTGGCGGGGTCTTTAGTTACAATTTTGCCTTCGGCGTGGGCGATGGGAAGATAGATTTGTCTGTCCGGCTCGATGAAAACGCACCTGTCGGTTTGAGGTGCGAGATATACCCAGCGGTCCTCGTATTTGCCGCTGTCATTGTATGTTATGGTAACTTGTGGCTCGTGGCTCGTGGCTCGTGGCTCGTGATTTCCCGGCAGTATTGCTGCTTTGACGAGTACCTGGAAGCCGTTACAGATTCCAAGCACCAATTTGCCGGCATCGATAAACTTTTTAACTGCTTCAAGAAGGTGATGCACGACTTGATTGGCTAAGATTTTACCTGCTGCGACGTCGTCGCCGTAGCTAAAGCCGCCCGGAAAAACGAGTATCTGGAATTGACCGAGTATGTCCTTATGTTCGATGATTCTGTTTATATGTACACTTTTAGCTTGTGCTCCGGCGGCTTCAAGAGCATACTCGGTCTCTCTGTCGCAGTTTATCCCTGCGGCCCGTAATACTATTGCTTTTACCTGTCCCATTTTTTAGCTTTACAATCAGCTGTTATTCCGACAAACTTAAAATTCGAAAATACCATTATTGCCAGTCAAACGTTTTTTGCCAGGCCTTTTTAAGTGAGGCCAAGTCCTGTTCAATGACGGTTTGGCCGTCCTGTGCTTTTATGATAAGCTTCTTTTCTTTTGTTACTTTTCCTATTTGTCCAAAGGGCAGATTTAGGCACAGAGATGCAAAGGCATCGTAATTTTCGGGCTCAAGCTCCACGATATAGCGAGAATTTGATTCGCTGAAAAGCTGCGTATTTGTTTGTGTGCAATCGTCAGATTTTGGCAGTCCTCTGATGTCGGCTTCTATGCCGAGTCCGCCGGCAAATGCCATCTCTGCAAGCGCAACAGCCAGTCCACCCTCGGAGCAGTCGTGACAGGTGACTATAAGAGAGTCAGCTATTGCGGTGCAAATCCTGCCGGCGATTTTGGGGGCCGTTTCCAAATCCACCTTCGGGACGTTAGCTCCGAGCTGGCCGTTGATTTTATAGTAGTGTGAACCGCCTAATTCGTTTTTCGTTTCACCTACTATAAAGAGCAGGTTGGACTCCTTTTTAACGTCCATCGTCACGCACTTGTTGATGTCGTCAACTAATGATATGGCACTGATTAGGAGTGTTGATGGAATGGAGATTGTTGTCCCGTCTTCGCAGGCGAATTCATTGTTCAGCGAATCTTTGCCGGAGATAAACGGCGTCTCAAATGCCATTGCCCCATCATAACAGGCCTGGGCGGCCCGCACTAACGGCCCGAACGTTTCCGGTTTTGTGCAGTTGCCCCAGCAGAAGTTATCCAGCAGGGCGATTCTGTCAACTCGTCCGCCGACAGACGTTATATTCCTGACTGCCTCATCGATGCCGGCCATCGCCATCCAGTACGGGTCAATATCGCCATAGAGCGGATTCATTCCGCAGCTAATCGCCAGGCCTCTATTGGAATCGAACTTTGGTTTTATTACCGCTGCATCGCTCGGCCCATCGTTATCTACACCAATTAACGGCTTGATGACCGAGCTGCCCTGGACTTCATGGTCGTATTGACGGATTACCCATTCCTTGCTCGCCACATTATAAGAAGCAAGAATTTGTAAAAGTTCATCATTATAATCATCTTTTTCAGGTATGCTTGGCTCGGCAAGCTCAGGGCTTTTCCAGACTGCCTTGCGCGAGTATTTAGGAACGCCATTATGCAAAAAATCCATATCGAGCTGACCGACCACCTGTCCGTTGTATCTTAATATCAGTTGTTTGTCGTCGGTGAATTTACCTATTACCGTTGACTCGACGTTTTCGTCATCGAAAATTTTGGTTATGGCTTCCACATTTTCCGGCTTAACAGCTATGACCATTCTTTCCTGTGCTTCGCTAATCCATATTTCGTTATAGGAGAGCCCGGCGTATTTTATCGGCACTTTTTCCAACTCGACTTCCGCTCCGAGTTCTCGGCCCATCTCACCTACTGCGCTGCTCAGACCGCCGGCCCCGCAGTCTGTAATTGCCTCATACAGTCCGGCCTGGTTTGCCTGAAGCAGTACATCTAACATTTTCTTTTCTGTTATTGCATTGCCTATCTGGACGGCGTGGGAAAAGATTGTTTCATACTCGTGGGTTATTTCGCCTGAAGAAAAGGTCGCTCCGTGGATTCCGTCTCTGCCTGTTCGACCGCCGACTACAATGATAATGTTGCCGGTCTGCGGGTTTTTGAAGCATTTGTTTTTATCCATCAGGCCGATATTGCCGCAATAGACCAGTGGATTGGCGGTGTATCTGTCGTCGAAATAAATTGCGCCGTTGACCGTAGGTATTCCCATTCTATTGCCGTAGTCGCGAACGCCGGCCACAACGCCTTTCATAACCCTTCTGGGATGCAGGACTCCTTTGGGAATCTCTTCGAGTTTTTTGTCGGGCGGGCCGAAACAAAATATGTCCGTGTTGGCGATGGGTCTTGCACCCAGGCCTGTCCCCATTGGGTCACGGATCACGCCGCCGATGCCGGTAGCCGACCCGCCGTAAGGGTCGAGTGCGGAAGGACGATTATGCGTTTCGACCTTGAAACAAACCGCACTTGTATCGTCGAATTCCACCACGCCGGCATTATCATCAAAGACCGATATGCACCACTCTTTGTTCAACTGCTTGGTGGCCTTGAAGACGGTTTCTTTCAGCAGGTTGTCAAAATGTACCTGCTGTCCGTTGATTGTCATATCAACTGAGCTTTTCAGTGTTTTGTGAACGCAGTGTTCGCTCCAGGTCTGCGCCAGCATCTCCAGTTCGACGTCGGTTGGTTCTCTGCCGAGCTCTCGGTAGTATTTTTGGATTGTCTGCATTTCGAGAAGGTTAAGGAACAGGTCTTTTTCTTTGCTCAGGTCTGTTAACTCATCGTCGTCAAGCTCGCACACCGGCCAGTGTACTATCTCTAATTCATATGGTTTCAAGTGTGGGCTGGGGGGCTCGGCTTCGTTACCGACCATCACATCTTCGATGCAATCGTTAGCGAGGATTTTCTTTGCGATTGTCTCGGTTTGTCTCCTGGTGATGTCCCCCAGCAGGATATATTTTCGTGCGGTCCTAACGTTATGGGGGGCAGCTCCTATGTCTGTCATTGCCGTCGTTACGGATTCTGCCACCGGGTCGGTAACGCCGCTTTTTAAGTGCACCTCGATTAGAGTCGCTTTTGCCAGACCTGCGGGCGGGCCGCTTCTGCCTATGTAGTATTCTTCGCACACAGGGTCGGTCAAAAGCTCTTTACCGACTTGCTTTGCAAAATCCCCATTGAAGTCGGCCTCAATCAGAAACACCTTAGCCGACTGGACCGCCTCGACCGTATCGATACCTATTTCTTTGATGTCCTCCAGCATGCTGCTGCCGTGCACGTCGGAAAATCCAGGCCGATTAAAGATTTCAAAACGCCATTGCTTCACGGTATAAGTTCGTTCTTTTTCAATTTATATTTTATCATCGCAGCACGTTTGTCCCGTGCTTTTTTAAGGAGCTTTCCAATCTCTTTTTTATCACCGCTTTCAATTGCTTTTTTAATTTTCAACAGTTCAGCAATAATTTTATCGATTCCTTTGGCGGTGTTTTTCACGTTTGTAAACAGCACATCGGCCCAGATATTTGCCGGCCCGGATGCAATTCTTGATGTATCTATAAATCCCTTTCCTGCCAGCTTAAGCTCTTCGGTGTTGCTGGAATTGACCAGAGCCGCCGCCGCTATATGCGGCAGATGACTAATGTTCGCAAAAATTTTATCATGCCTGGCCGGCTTCATCAAATAAACCGAGCAGCCAAGCGCCGACCAGAATTTCTTGAGCATTCTCACTGCGGAGGTGTTATGGCCTTTTGTCGTTGTCAGAATGCATATTGCATTTTCGAACATATCATCTCTTGCGAATTCAATGCCTCTTTTTTCCGAGCCAGCAATCGGATGTGAGCCAACATAGTGAACAGTTGAAGGCAGCTTTTTTGCTGCCCACCGGTGAGGCAATACTTTTGTCGAGCCGACATCTGTAACGATACATCCTTTCGGCAGCGCTTCAGCAATTGTGCCAAAGATTTTCTCAAAAGTATGTATAGGCGTCGCTAAAGTAACAAGGTCTGCGTTGGATACACTTAGTTTTATGTCGCCGACAATTTCACTGGCGACCGCCAGAACCTTTGCTTTTTGACGCGTAGCGGAACGATGTGCGTAAGCAACTACTTTTACATCCGGAAAAGTGCGTAAAGCAGTTAAGCTTATCGAGCCACCCAGCAAACCCGTTCCGATAACAGTTATTTGCTTTAAGTCTTTCAATTCCAAAACCTTATGAAGATACGCCTCAAGAAACCACACATAAAAAATATAGTAACATTTTTCCAATGTCAATTTTTTTCTTTGATTTATACAACTAAAATGTTATTATTCTTGTTTTGACAGAAAAAGCCAGGGAATATGGCGAAACCAAATGATGTCCCGGCCGATATTTTGAGGCAGGTTTTTTTTTGTGCGTTTTTGTCGCCTTTATGTGATGTCGTTTTCCTCAACGGCAGGACTTTGTGGTAATAATAGAAATGCCGGATAACGAAGATAAGCAAACAGCCAATTGTGATTACCTCGGGTTTGAATCAAAAGTGGCCGCCCTCGACCGCCAGAGAGAGGAGCTGCGCAAACTCAGTTCCGTAGAAGGCATCGACTATTCCGCCGAGATTCGCACCTTACAGCGGGATAGAATTGCCGAACTCAAACGAATCTATTCGAATCTTAGCGCCTGGCAGACGGTTCAGGTCGCTCGCCATCCCAGAAGGCCGCTTTTTTCAGATTACCTTGACCTTATGGTAAAGGACTTTCGCCAATTGCATGGCGACAGATGTTTCGGGGATGACACCGCTATAATAACAGGACTTGGCGAGATTGGGAGAGACAAGGTATTGATTGTCGGCCAGAACAAGGGCAGAGACCATGACGAAAAAATCGCCTGCAATTTCGGCTGTCCAAATCCTGAGGGCTATCGCAAAGCCCTGACCAAAATGAAGTTCGCCGCCAAATACGGCATTCCGATCGTTACCTTTATTGACACGCCAGGCGCCTATCCCGGTATCGGCGCCGAAGAGCGAGGGCAGGCACAGGCAATCGCCGTTAATCTGCTTGAGATGTCGCGTTTGGCCGTACCGGTAATTTGCATTTGTATCGGCGAAGGTGGTTCCGGCGGCGCACTGGGCATAAGTGTTGGCGACCGGCTGGCGATGCTCGAATTTGCATATTATTCGGTAATATCACCGGAGGGATGCGCTGCAATTTTATGGCGTGACGGCTCACGGGCTCCCGATGCTGCAGAAGCACTTAAACTTACCAGCAAAGACCTGCTCAAGCTTGGCCTGATTGACGCCATTATTCCAGAGCCGCTTGGCGGTGCGCACAGCAACGTTCGCGATACCATTTACAATGTAGAAAAATACATAGTAAAGACCCTTCGCGACCTCAAGCGAACAAAGCTTGACAATTTACTTGAGAACAGGTACAGGAAACTGCGTTCGATTGGCTCTACTGACGCCGACAAGCTTCGCAGAAAGACCCAGGCTGCAAGAGAGAGGCTAAAGGCTGCTATGGAAGCCATCCACAAACCGCCAAAAAAGGCTTCCCCAAAGGCAGCACCCACAAGCTCAAAACCCGTCCCAACAAAAGTCTAAGTCTCATTTAACTTTCTTTTAAGGCTTTGCGGCAAGACAATGTCAGTGTATATCAACAAAATAGTCACAATCAAGTCTTTCGAGACCTGTTCCAGTCTCATTCAGATTGTCATTAATACTTCGTTTCATAATCTTACTTATTTACAGAAAATCTTATTGAAAACAAAAGTTGCTATAATCGATTCAGGTATAAACTTTTTTCTTATAGTCCTTTTGCTTTTCCTCTGATTTTTCTCCGTAGTACCCGTAATGGCCGTAGTGTCCATAGCCGCCATAACGACCGTATCGGCCGTAACCAGAGTAGTAGCCATAGTGGCCTTGTTTTCTTGAAACATCATTTACTATTGCGCCGAGTACGTAACCCCCGACGCTCAAGAGGTTGTCCATAGTCTGTTGACTAAGTTTTCTTGTGGAGTGTTCTGCCCTTAGAACCAGCAGGGTTATGTCGGAGATGGCGGCAAGTATCTGTCTGTCGGCAACTGCCGTGACTGGCGGTGAGTCAATGATAAGGCGGTCATACCGTAAGAGAAGGTCATTCAATATCTCCATAAATGCGTTGCTGTTGAGCATTTCGGAGGGGTTTGGCACTTCCTGCCCGCGGGCCAGGATGTCAAGTCCATCGATGTGGCTGGCCTCGATAGCTTCATTCAGAGTCAGTGCACCGGTAAGCACGCTGGAGAGGCCCTTTTCACGGTCAATTTCAAAGATACTATGCTGCATAGGCTTGCGGAAATCAGCGTCAATTATAAGTGTTTTTTGTCCGGCCTTTGCCATTGTAATGGCCAGGTTGCTGGCAAGGGTGCTCTTGCCGTTACCTGGGGCAGGCGAAGTAACAAGAATTGTTTTTGCCTTGCCCTTTGGCACGCCGAAAAATATGGCTGTTCTTACCGTTCTATAAGCTTCGGCTGCGATGGACTTGGGTTTGAGATGCACCTTCTGGCCTCGCTCGACAATCGCCTGATTTTTTTGGGTTATTTTGGCGTCATCTGAGACGGACGAAGTGACAATAGCAGTATTTGCCTTGTCCAGAGCTGTACTGGAAAAGACAGCGATGCGTATGTTTTGAGAAATTTCAGTTATGATAGATTTGAACTCGAGCCATAATTTTTTACCGTGGGCGGCAATGTCCTGTTTTTTTGTTTGGATAATGTTATTACTCGGTGTAGATGAGCCGGCAACGGTACTGGATGTTTTGGTCCTGGATATACTCGAAAATATAACGGCACAAATCATCTGGCGAAATTCAATTATGATAGATTTTAAGGCTCTCCATAATTTTTGACTGTGGGCACCAACGGTCTGATTTTCCGACATTGTAGGTATCACACCAAGAACTGCAACGCCAAGAACGGTCGATATTTCGTCAGCCGACCGCAGCCGATAGTCCAGCCAGTCACGAAGCAGTGCGAGAGCGCATCCGACCATAAGGCCCATCGCCATTGCCATTGCCATAACCCTGTTTTTTGCGGCTTTGACGCTTTAATCGACGGTCGGGCTACTTCCAATATGCTGATATTGAGTGCCCCGGTATCTTCTGTAACATTGAGTTTTTTAATTCGGTCGTCGAGAATCTCACAAAGTCTTTCGGTACGTTTCAGTTTTGCCTGAAGCACTGAATACTCGGTGGGCTTGACACTTACCTGCTGAGCCGCTTTTTGCTGGGCAATAAAAGATGCGGTTAATTCATCTTCTCTTTGCTTTGCAGTGGCCCATCTTTGTCGCATCACCTCGAGGTAGGCATCAGCGAATATTTTTTCCTGTTCATCAAGTTGCTGTTTTGTATGTTCGATTTTGGCTCGGAGCGCCTGAATTGTAGGATGGTTTTCAGTGCAATGACGTTTTGCATTTTCCAATTCGACTTCAAGGCTCTTCGGTTCCATCCGCAGCCGGCTTTGGTCGTCATTGACAAATACTCGTACCCCCGGAGCCGGCGAAGCCTCTGCAAATTGCTTGATTTTTTCCGGTTCCCTGACCATATTCCTGATGGCTTCGAAATCGGTTTTTGCATTGATAGTTGCCAGTTGTGCATCAGTTAACGCCTCTGACAGTTTAGCCAACCTTTGAAGAACAACATGTCCGCTTTTATTGTCAAATGTAACAATGCTGTTTGTCCGTGTAAATTCCAGCATTTTTTCAAATTTGTCCGACAGTTCCTTCTCGCGCTTAACCTTTTCTTTTTGCAGGATTCTCAGCACTTCTGAAAGCGTGCTGCGTTTTCGTGTGGAGTGATATTTGACATAGGAATCGACTACGGCGTTGACGATTTGAGCGGTTTCTTCGGGGTAGGGTGAATCGAACGATATTGTAATGATGTCATCTTTTCTGCCGACGGAAACGTTTAAGGCTTTCTTGAGATAGGCGACTAAGTTGTCCATTTTGGCAAACGTTTTGAAACGTTTTGCTGGGGTATCCTCTACCACACCGGCAACGATAGGGGTGGATTTTATCAACTCGCTTTGGGTAAAAAGATAGTTCTTGGATGCGGTCATAACTCCTTTATATTCGGAAATTATTTTTGGTCCGCTTTGTTCGACATAAAGTCTCGCAGAGCTTGTAAAGATTGGTGTGGTTGTCGAAAGGTAAAGAAAACCAGCAATCAAAAACAGCAGGGTGCTGAGTAGAATGACCCACCGGCGGCGTAGAGCTATCATCAAGAATCCTTTCTTGTGACAGCTCCTTGCCCGGTGGGGGAGTCAAGTTCGGGTTTACGTTTTTGGTTAGCTGGTTATTGTCATATTTTTCCATATCTGCTCTCTCACACAGAAACTTATCACCTTGACTCACGAATGAGGTCGACAGGGTCAACGCCGACGTGGACATAAAACATTTCAGCAAACATCTTGATGATACGGGTACGTGCTGTTACATTGACGGAAATAACGGCACCCTGTTTAATCAGGACGTTCGACGCCTTGGCGAAGGATTTGTTATCGATTCCGAAAGTGGCGGAAACAATTTTTCCGCCGGCATCCTGCCGGTAGATTGTTACATAATGCGGGTCCGTGAGCAGGTCTGGCCTGCCTGCAAAGGCCAGAGCCTCCATCAGATTGTATTGAACGTTTTGCGGATAGGGAAAGGCATCCGGACGTTTAACAAGTCCGATGACGGTGAAAACCTGCGGATTGAATTGTTCAACTTCGACAATATCGCCGTTCAGCAGAGCTACATCGGCAAAAGGAATATTTAATCCTTTGACAGGCAGAACTATCGGTTTGGGGCTGGTACGGTCTTCAGCAGCTTTCAGGGCGGCTTTTTCATCTTCACCAATATCACCGGTATTTACTTCGGGTTCGACAGCATTGATTAGATTTTTAGTTTTGCGGTCAGTCTCGGATGTTTTATCTTCAGCAGGGCTTCGGCGATGCCGAATAGTGATTGAACCTGCTCCTTCTTTTATAATCCCGTCCGCCTTCATCAGGAGGGAAACCAATGACATTTCATCATGGCGGAGTGGATATATGCCCGGTTTTTCGACAGCCCCGATAATTGATACTTTCTGGGTTTGGTACTCACTTACTTTACAGACCGCCGCAGGAGGGGAAATAACGTACTTGGGGAAATATGTCTCGCTAATCAAAGTCTCTATCTCAGAAAGTTTTTTGTTGGCGACTTCTATTTCACCTACTATAGGCAGAGCGATGGTTCCTTTGTCACTTACTCGACAAAAGTATGGTTTAACTTCCTGAAACAGGTCTGATAAATTAGTGGAAGCTGCGCGTACGATAGCCGGCATCTGTAATTCGAGTATGTCTCCGGTGACTACACGATATGTGCCGGTGTAAGTTTTAGCCTTTATCAAGCTATCAATATCCACCTGTGGTCTGATTGGACCGGCCAGCTCGAATGCTCTTTTTTGCTGAGCTGATGATATAACCGGCCCGTTGCATCCCGACAAAAATAGCTGGCTGATAACAAAAATGACGTATGTATTTGCAAAAACAATCCGCTGCCTTTCTCTACTTTTGAATAATCTTTTCATTAATTGACTCCTGATAATCCTTTCAGTCATTACAGTCTGAATTTTCGTTCTGAACCCTTTTCTCGGCATTTTGTGTTACACAGGCAACCAAGGTTATCCTGGTTTTGAAATTCGAAAAACCTGGTGTTTCGAAGTGATGGCAAAGCTGTTGTCCGTTGCATTTGATGGTTACAGTGTTTGTGCTTTGTGGTCACAAATTTTTGGATATGAAAATGAGCAGCGCAGGAACAGACATGCTTACCCTACGCTGCTCATTTTTTTTAGTTTGTTTTTTTTGCTTGAGGTCTTGAAGATATATCAGTCATCTATAGCTATGGGCTTCGGCTACTGCTACTTGAGGTGCCGGCTATAGCAACAGTACCAACTGTTCCGCCGGCGACGATTCCTGCAGTGCCCAATCCAACACCCATAAATGCCGGTGCAACTGCAATTTTCATAGCTCCAACGGCTGGAATACTTGCTCCAAGAGCACTACTTACAGTACCTATTGTACCAATTGAGGCTAATCTGCCGGCACTTTGAAGTGCAACCGTCCGAGCTGCGGGTATGCAAATTGTAGCAACGTGATTTAAGGCACCTTCGCAGGCCGTTGCTGCACATATATTGGTAACTTGAGCCGCGCTTAAGCCTTCAAATCGCGCCCAGTGCGGCAAAGTAACTTCCTTAACGACCTTAATGCCTTTTTTCCTCAGAGCTAATTTTCTTACCAGCTTCTCAAACTTTTTGCCAAGACCGCTCAAATCCACCGGTTCAGCCGCCGCATTGGTTCTGAATGTTGCAATCTCATGGTGGAGTTTTTCCCTGGGGCCGCCGCCGTTTTTTGTTGTTGCATCAAACACTGATATGCTCAGGTAAATGTCCTCAATTTCAGCATCGAAAAGGTACGCAGTGCCAATCCTCGCTTGAAATTGATGCTGTATTTTCCTTTGTTACTATCTTTAGAGATTTGACGCACTCATTATTTACTTTTTCCAGAATCGCAAGCTCTCTGTCTGCACCGGCTAAATACCCTGTTTTTCCGTCAACAATGAATGAAAGTTCTTCCGAGCCGGTCTCTCCGTCCGGATTCAGATTGTCCTCAGCAAGGTCAAAGTCCCTTGTCGAGATTGTGTATCGAACTTTATCATTTTCTAAAGACAGCTTTCTTACCGTAAACAGTGTTTCGATGTGATTCTTAAATTGTCCATTACCGGTATATTCGACCGCTGAAAGCATTTTGTAATACTGGACATTTTCATTTTCCGTCGCCAGAGCGTTTTTGACAAAAGATGGCAGAAGTACCATAGTTAGTGCCGTCATCAAACAGATACTCATCCGGCGCCAACAACATTTCATTTTCTTTGCATTTGCAAGATTCATAATTGTGTCTTCTTAATCTTAATAAAATTTTTGTTCCTATCTTTTTAATACTATTGCTTCAAGCTTTGGTTTCAAAGACTTAGGTTCATCGGATGGATTTGAGACGTTCATAACCAGGCAATTGCTGGTTGTGGTGCTCGAAAAATTCTTGTTGAAAAGGGCAGGGGAAAATCAAAAGTTTTCCAAATACCTGTGAGTGGGAAATAATCCGGATGATGAGTCAACTTGCTTTATTAATGGCAAGGTTTTTATTCAGATTAAGTATAAGCGCAGGTCAATCCCTCCCTTATGGCATATTTAACAAGCTCAGCGACACTTTGGGCGGCTAATTTATTCATCAACTGGCTTCGGTGCCATTCGATAGTTTTGTTGCTGACGAACAATTCTTTTGCGATTGCTTTTGTTGATTTGCCCTCAGATATCAATTGGAGCACTTCCCGTTCTCTTGGTGTTAATATTGAGTAAGCTGAGTTATCATTTTCTTCCAGACGGTGTATGTATTCTTCAACCACTATTCCACTTATCCTGGAGCTCAGATAAGTTCGATTGGAAACGACATTTTGTATAGCGGTTACAAGCTCATTGAAGGCGCACAGTTTTGGCACATAGCCCGATGCACCGGCTTTAAGCATTTCACGCACCGACCGCCTGTCAGCATAAACCGATAAAGCTATTACCTTAATGTTAGGCATTTTACGCACTATTTGGCGTGTTGCTTCGATGCCGTTTAGACCTGGCATAGCGATATCCATTATGACGACATCAGGGAGTAATTCCTTTGCAAGTTGTACTGCGGTTCGGCCGTCCTGGGCCTCGCCAATAACTTCCATTCCGAATTCATTATTCAGCAGAGAAGTGATAGCTTCACGCAGGATACCATGGTCATCTGCAATAAGTATTTTTATCGCCATAATTTTCTTTGTTCTTTCCTGTGGAGGTAACTGCAGAGCAATTTTAGAGTATAAAAATTAATCAACTAAAAAATCTTTCGAGAAGTTTATGAAAAGCAAAGGGGTTTCGATTTCCGGCTTTGATTCTTGGAAGCTCATAGGAGTTTGTTTCTGAGGTGATACTGACCGAGCCGTAAGAATTACCAAATGCCAGAGAGAAGCCGGAACCTTCCAAAATATTCATAGTTTCCGTCGTATAACTGTTGTCATTGCCAAAGGGATAAGAAAAATACTCGATATTGTGCCCTAACACTTCTTCTAATACGTTTTTGTTTTTGGATATTTGTTCTGTTTGCTGCCATTCAGGCAGCGATGACAGCTTAACATAGTTATGTGTGTGTCCGCCGATGGCAATCAATCCGCATTGTTCAAGTTTTTTTAGTTCAGGTGCGGTCATTATTCTATGGTTGTCAAGCTCGTCGGCCTGCAAGGGCAGGGCTTGAGTTATTTGGTCGAGGATTGCGTTTTGCTGTGAGGGTGTTCTGCTGGAAAGAATAGAATACAAATCATCATAGGCGCAGAACCTATCGCGCTCTGTTAATAGAGGCAGGTTTATTAATTGACCGTCTATTTGAAGTTCCAGCTGGCCGGTAAAATGGTTTGCAATTAAGAGGTTTTCTAATTTGTCGGGCCAGAGCTGTCTGCCGGTTAAAATGTTTGCCGAGGTGGCAAAGACGGCTGCGAATATTTCATATCTTTCGAGCACTTCTTTTGCTGTGTAAAGCAGGTCGCTGTAGCCGCCGTCAAAGGTTACGATTACAGTTTTTTCCCTGAAAGGAGTTGCACTTTGCAAATGCTGCTTCAATTGGTCGATTGATATAACATTGAAGTTTGCTGCCAGATACTGCATTTGCTTTTCGAATTTATAGGGCTCAACCGCTAATTGGAGCGGGTCATAGCAGGGCAGTTGAACCCTATGATATTGCAGGACGAGGCAAGTGGAGTTTTTGGTTCTCTCTCGGTATTTTGAGCGAGAACCGAGATGAGTTCTTGACGAAATTTCAGATGGGAAATCCATCCTGTCCCCCCAATGTGGTTTACAATGTCCCCATTTTATTTTTTCAAAGTTGGCCGGCGACCTGTTCTCCTTAACGAGCCGCTGACCTGCTATTTTTTAGCAAGCGTCCTATTATCCCTAATAGCCGCACAAATCCGCGGGTCTTTATGCCCCCCCGGATAAAGACTCGTTTTTATCTGTCAGTAATTCGCACAACCTTTCAATTTTAAGGTTTACACACTATTAGTCGGCCACAAAGTGAAAAGTTGTGTACAGGATAATTCTATATTTTAAGTAGGAGAACCCTTGAGTTTTATTAGGGCAACCCCTGTATGCCCCCAGCTAAAGCCTTGCATTGGGAGCTGTTTTTTATCAGATATATACTCAATTTAGCTATCATTGCTGCTAACAAGCCTGTAAAGCGCGAAATTCCTTTATGCCCGTTCAAAATTCCGGAGAGGTTATGCCTTCACGGATTGCATATTTTGTCAGTTCTGCGACAGTGGAAATACCGAGTTTATTCATAATTTGGCGCCGGTTTGCGTCGGCGGTCTTGGGGCTTACGTTCAGATATAATGCTATTTGTTTCGTTGTTTTTCCTTCTGCGAGAAGTTGTATAATCTGGTGTTCTCTGTCTGTCAGGGCCCCTTTAGTGTGGATATCCGGTGCTGAAGGAAGAGTTATATGGTCTTCTATCAGGACATCGGTGATTTGAGGGCTTAGATAGTGTTTGCCGCCGGCCACAGTCTGTATTGCTCTGACCAGTTCGTCAAAAAGGTATGATTTGAGCACGTATCCCATAACGCCCGCTTTAAGCGCATCGGTTATAAAACGCCGGTTGAAATACATCGACAGAATAACAATTCGAGCATCAGCTCTTTCATTAAGTATGAGTTTTGCGGCGTCAATTCCGTTTAGATTTGGCATCGAAATATCCATAATTATCACATCAGGAGAAAATTCTTTTGCCAGCCGCACCGCCATAAGGCCATCTTCCGCCTCGCCTATGACCTCCATATCGGGCTGCTTTTCTATCAGAGTCCTCAATCCCTGCCGTACTATTCCATGGTCGTCGGCAATTAATATCTTCATAATAATACCCCCTTTTAATTTAGATTTTCGGTTTCCTGTTTCAGTGGAGCACACAGCATAATACGGGTTCCGTACCCTGGTGCGGATTCAATCTCAATACTGCCCCCAAGCTGTTTCAATCGCTCGCGAATACTAAAAAAGCCAAATTTACCTGTTTTGATTGCCGTAGCAGCGATTTTCTCCGGGTCAAAGCCCCATCCGTCATCTTTAACGCTGATATGTATCCGGCTTTCGACTTTGCGAATAGAAACTTTTACCCACTTTGCCTGTGCGTGCTTAACAACGTTGGTAAGCAGTTCCCGCACATCGCGGAATAAAAGGGTGCGAATGTCATCATCAAGGGGTTTGTGCTGCCCATCGTCTTCGAACTCGGTATTGATACGATGCTTTTTCCGGATTTTTTCTGTGAGCCATTCGGCCACAGCCTTCTCCAGGCCCAACTCGTACAGGAGAGGAGAGCTGAGCTCAAATGTCAATGACCTGAGGTTTTGAATTATCTGCTCAATATTCCTGTCGGCTTCATTCAAGGCTTTGGCAATGTCCGCCGCAGAGCCTGAATTGCGCACTGTGTCCAGGTTGAGCTTGGAAATTATAAGTAATTGGCCGATTTGGTCGTGCAGTTCTGTAGCGATACGGTGTCTTTCGTGCTCCTCGGCCAGCGTCAACTGGGAAGCCAGGGACTTAAGCTGCGATTGATAGTCAATAAGCCTTTCCTCTGCCCTCTTGCGCTCGGTGTCTTCGGCCCGTAATTGCTGGTTAGCAGCTTTGAGCTGCTGTTCGCTGGCCCTTAGCTGCTGGTTAGCAGCTTTGAGCTGCTGTTCAGTTGCGCGTAGCTGTTGGTTTGCGGCTCTAAGCTGCTGTTCGCTCGCCCGTAACTGCTGGTTTGCGGCTCTAAGCGTCTCCTCCGCTTGCTTGCGCTCGGCGATATGGGCTAAGCGTTTAGCCAAAGCATCCAGGAGGTTTCTTTCTTCTTCGAGGAAAGGCCCTTCATCAATTATCGGCTTTTCTCTTAGGTAGCAGACTTCCACAGTCCCGGCCTTTCGGCCAGACACCTTTATCTCGGCAGATTGCATCCAGGCCGTCTTGCGGAAGTTATTAGTTTTGAATCGGTGATTCTCAAAAGTGATTCGGGCACCAGTGATCTCAGGATACTGCCAGCTTGGTGGTATCAGCTCAGCCAGTCCTCGGAAAATCTCTTCTAATGTTATATCACGCCGCTCGGCAAGATGGGACAACCCATACAGACAATTCAGTTCCTTGACACGCTCACTCAAATCATGGTTGAGCCGTTTCAATTTCTCTTCGTTTGCTCTTAGCTGCTGGTTGGCAGCTTTGAGCTGTCGGTTGAGAGCTTGCAATTTCATCAGTTTCTCTGCTGTGTCTTTAGAGTTTTTGCCTGTATCTTTAGCCATTTCTCAAATCCTCTTAATTCACCACTAAGCTTATCAAGATTGCCAAGACTATCAAGATTATATTACTGCTGGTTTGCTTTGAGGTTTCCACAATGGCTTTTTCTCACTGTTACCTTCTGTATGAGAGATACTTCCGCTGTCGGTATCCATTAAAACGCCTTTTCTTTCTGTGCCGCCGAGGACATCAGCTCTAATAGGAATCCTCTTTTTCTTCAGCAGTTGGGTAACAGACTTGATATTAGCTTCACAAACAGTATCATCTTGCTTTTGTAGAATATTTGCACCACCTATTAAGCACACTTCAATATTGCATTTTTTGGCGCCTCTCTGAGTCATCCTGTTTATCATTTCATCTATGGCATCAGCGGCATATTTTGTTTTCTGCTGAGATTTCTCCGGCGCCCTTCCGGGCAGCATAATATGTGCCATCGCACCAATATTATTCTTAGAATCATAGGCCGCAATAACAATACACGAGCCTATCGCGATGGACCTTAGCATTGTTCCTTTTGCACCAACCACGATTTCTCCGGTACTGATGTCGACAATTTCTTTCATTTTAAATCGGACAATCTCTCGACTTTTCCCTTGGCTTCACGGCCGCAGCAGGTATTGATAATAACTCTCCCAACAGAACCGCCTGTTTGACCCTCCACCCTTCCCCGACCTTTCTTTTGTCGGCCAAACCATAATAATAAAAGTGCCGGTCTTTATCAGCAGAACCAACTTTCTTGATGCGCATAATATCAGGGCTTTTTATAGCAGTCAAGGGTTTTTTGGGGTATTTTTGTACTTTTTAAGGTGATTTTTGAGTGGAGGGACATTTTCTGGTATTAAACGATGGTATGAGGGATCAGCTTTGCGTATTTTTAACCCACATTATCTCGTTTTCGAAATCGAGAACGATTACGGTATCTCGAAAACAGTCCATCCCTATCATGCCCTGGCATTCTTCTAAAAGTGGGCTGTCGTTCGGGAAGACGGAAATCCTTGTTTTTTTGATGGTTCTATTGCTGAATTGTAGCTCTTCAATAATGCCCCGCCTACATTTTAGCCGTCCGATGTAGGGGTATAATTCTTTGCCTTTTTTGAGCTTTACGCTGCGGATTTTTTCCGGCAGGTTTTCCCACAGCTCTTCTCGGATAGCCAGGCCGTTGCCGCTGCCGGTATCGAGCTGCAGTTCTATTTTTTCGCTGCCGATGGGGATTTCAACGAAAAGAAATGCATTGCCGTGAAAGTCTTCTTCAATCGAAAATTGGTATTGCTCCCAGAACTGCGGTTGTTGCGGTTCAAAGAGCTCCTCGTGCGAAAATTCCACCTCTTTATTTATGCTGTCGAACAGAATATACTTAAATTCGCGCAAAAGCGGCAGTCCTACGATGATAGAATCATCTTTTGCGAATGATAATCCAAGCATTTTGGGCTTTATTGGCCGATGCAGATACAGACACGGCCAGTCAACCAGTTTAATGCTGCCAAGGTGCAGTTCGGGCAGATGACAAGTTCCCAGACTGTACCCGTTTGGTTTGCTGGTATGCATGGGGTAAATCGCCAGATTATTCTCCAATATATGCGTATCTTTCACAAAAACAGACTGCGATGCCCCCGTATCCAGCACAACAGGATACTTCTTTTTTCCATCACCGAGTCTGCCCTCAACGACCATAAAACGATTTGTCGAATACAGCGTGTGGTATTTGATTCGGCAGGCTTTGGGCTGCTCTATTGTGCTATCTATATCCCAGAAGTAATCTGTAGTCCCATCTTTTCTCTTTATGACTTTTATCGAATAAGGCGTGTTATTGGGGTCGAGCAGGTGTATGCCGGGCCTGTGTTCGAGTTTTTCGCTGTTAACTACTACATAAGCGAGAGGATAAACCGAGCATCCGGGCTGCAGAGACAGCAGCAAACCAAAAAGCAAACCCAATAAAGAGCTTACAAACTGCTTTTTCAAACCAGCTCCTCCTGTAATACCTGCTGTGATACTACCGTATGTTTCTGTATAGTGTGGTTTGCTCCGAGCAGAAGAAAGAAGATGAATAACACAAATCAATAAGGCAAGCAAAAATCACCCACCCCCAATTGTCTGTCATTATACCATTTTCTGCCCCCTTATGTCAAGCATTTTCAGGGTGGAATGTGGGGCTGAATATACGCAGAAGTGCGTACCAGGTTTTTGGAGCGTTAAAACCAGGAAGAGGTTGGGTATTTGACGGCCCTAAACAGCCGACCAGATTAGAGGGGGAATACAAAATTTAATAATAGAAAGGCGATTTTCAGGTGTGAAGCGTTCTTAATTGCTAACGGATAGTGCCGCTGCCCGGGTAAGACGGTAAGGGTCCTCTCAAAACCAGGCCGTTAAGGGCAGCGGCTACTGTCCGTGGAGGTAAAGCATTTTTTGAGACTGATTTCTGCATACGGCATTATATTTGTTAAAGAGGAAAAGGGTGCGAAATGCGAATATGCCATAAATTGATTTTGGGTTTTATAAGCGTTGCATTATTGGTGGCAGTTGTTGGTTATATCTCTGTTAGCGCCAGTCGAAAAACGCTGCAAGAAAGTATCGGCAAATCATCTACAGCATTAGCCGCTAGAATATTAGAGCATATCGATAGAGGCATTTACGAAAGAATCGAAATTTTCCAGGAGTATTGCAGGGATTCGACAACACAACGCTTTGTTACAGAGTCGAACAAAGAATTTGAAACACTGGATAGCATTCAAGCCTATATTGATGAAAAAGACCGGCAGTGGAGCAGCGTTCCAAAAGCAGAAATAACAGCTTTTATGCAGGGTTTAATAAACAATGGACTATCTAATAAATTAAAAAAGAAGATAGATTTCTATGAAGAAAAATACGGCTATCCTGTCTTCGGGGAGGTTTTTGTAACAAACAAATACGGTGCTAATGCGGCTCAGACGGGAAAAACTTCCGATTACAGACAAGATGATGAAGAATGGTGGCAGAAGGCAAAGAGAGACGGCCTGTATGTAGCAGATGTTGAATATGACGATAGTGCGGACCTCTATTCTACTGATATTTGTATAAGGATTGATGATGAGGCCGGCAGTTTTCTCGGCGTTATGAAAGTTGTTTTGAATATTGAAGACATTGCCGATGTCATTAAAAAAGCAATAACAGCAGAAGAAAAAGAAGAAAAGAGTACCCCGGATTTTAAATTACTCACCAAAGACCATAGAGTTATCTACGCAAATGAAGAATATGGACCTCTCCAGAAACTACCTATTGAATTATCCTCTGTTTTGCATCGTAACGAGCGTGAACACGGCCACACATTTTATTTTATAGCAGCCGGTAATAAACCTGGAGAAGGAGAGGCGCTCTTTGTTTGTGCCCATTCAAAAGGCTATAAGAACTATAAAGGTTTAGGGTGGATTTTAGTCACAGAGCAGGAAACAAGAGATATATTTGCTCCTGTCGCAAAATTGAGCAATCGGATATTAACTATGTCGGCTGCAATTATGGCATTAGCAATTGTCATTGGGCTGGCCATCTCCAAGTCTATTTCCGAGTCGCTTGGCAAGGTGACCGTCGCTGCAACAGAAATTGGCGAAGGCAAGCTCAACACCCCCATTGAGATTAAGTCAAATGATGAAATTGGTGAATTGGCTTCATCTTTCAATAATATGGCCTGCAAATTAAAAGAATCGCATACAAAGTTGCAGAAATCCTACACACAGCTTGAAGAAAAAGTTAAAGAGCGGACGGCGGAATTATCATCCGCTAATGTTAAACTCAAAGGAGAAGTTAAGAAACGTGCGGAAGCTCAAGAGATACTGGAGAAGCGTATTAAGGAACTTAATTGTCTGTTTGGTCTATCAAAACTTGTAGAGCAGCCGGAAATTACCTTAGAGCAGATGTTTCAGCAAACAGCCGAACTGATTCGCAACGCATATCGGTATCCCGGCCTGACCTGCGTGCGAATAACTTTCAACAGGGTACACTATAAGACAGATAATTTTGGAAAAAGTGAATTGAGCCAGTATTCCGAGATAAAGCTGCGAGGAGAGATAGCCGGGGAGATTGAGGTTTACTACCTTGGAGAGAAGGCAGGGGGCGACGAAGGCCCATTCCTTAAAGAAGAACGTGATTTGTTAGGTGCGGTTGCCGAGCACCTTGGCAGAATTGCAGAACGGACGCATACGAGAGAGAAGCTGCAGCTATTTCGCAATCTGATAGACCGGTCTAATGACTGTGTTTTTGTGATGGAGCCGAAATGGGGCCGATTTCTGGATGTAAATGAGAGAGCGTGTGGTAGTCTCGGTTATACACGTGAAGAATTACTCAATATGGCCGTTAAAGACATTGACGAGCTTATACCGGATGATTCCCGCTGGTTAGAATATGTGAAGCAGATGAAGCAGAAAGGGTCTATGACCTTAGAAGGCCTGCATAGGCGGAGAGACGGCACAGTGTTTCCTGTGGATGTTAATGTCAGCATCATTCAAAAGAAGTGGGATAGTTATGTGATAGCAGTGGCTCGTGACATCACCGAGCGCAAGAAGGCAGAAGAAGCGCTCAGGCAAAGCAAGGGTAAACTTGATGCAATGCTGAACTCTATCGCCGACCATATGAGCATGATGGATGAAGAGCTGAATATCGTCTGGGCCAATGAGACAGCTAAGAGAATTTTCGGGGATGATATCATCGGCAGAAAATGCTATGAAGTGTACCACCGGCGCCATAAACCGTGTGAGCCCTACCCCTGCATTGCGCTGAAGGCATTTGAAGATGGTCAGATCCATGAACACGATACACAGGTGATTGGGGAAGATGGTGAGGTCATTGATTTTCACTGCACAGCCTACGTAGCGCTGAGGAATGAGGAAGGCAAACCTACAGCGGTTCTCGAGATCTCCAGGGACATCACGGAGCACAAGAAAGCAGAAGAAAAAATACAACAAGCGGCTGAAGAATGGATAACGACTTTTAACTCCATTACGGATTTGGTTTCAATCCACGATAAAGATTTCAAGCTTGTGAAGGTAAATAAGGCACTTGCTGATGCCTTCGGGGCTGAGCCTGAAGAGCTTATCGGAAAAACGTGCTATGAAATAATCCATGGAACAAAAGAACCTCCAGCATATTGCCCTCATAAACAAACAATTGATACTAAAAAACCACAAAGAGCAGAGTTTTTTGAACCTCGTCTGGGAATTTATGTTGAAGCATCCACTTCTCCTATATTCGATGAGAACGGTGAGATTATTGCGTCCATCCACATTGCCAAAGACATAACGCAGCGCAAAAAGGCGGAGGAAAGGCAGGCCCAACTGCTGGAAGAAGTAGAAGGTATCAATCGTGAGTTAAAGGACTTTGCGTATGTAGTGTCGCACGATTTGAAGGCGCCTCTTCGCGGTATCAGGACCTTAGCCGACTGGATGTTGACCGATTATGCGGACAAGTTCAATGAAGAGGGCAAAGAGCGGATGAACCAGCTTATAAGACGAGTGGAGAGAATGCATAATCTAATTGAGGGTGTCCTGACCTATTCGAGAGTAGGACGAGTAAGAGAGGAGCAGGTACGTGTAAATCTGAATGAGCTTGTACCTGATATTATCAATTCGATTGTGCCCCCTGAAAATATTGCGATTACCATCGAGAACGAGCTTCCGATTGTCAAATGCGAACCAACCCGTATTGGGCAAGTCTTCCAGAATCTGCTCAGCAATGCCATTAAATATATGGATAAACCGCAGGGCAGGATAAATATCGGCTGTGCTGAGGAAGACGGCTTCTGGGAATTCAGTGTTCGCGACAACGGTCCGGGGATAGAGGAGAAGTATTTTGAAAAGATTTTCAAGATGTTCCAGACATTATCGCCGCAAGATGAGTTTGAGAGCACCGGAGTCGGCCTTGCGGTGGTGAAGAAAATAGTCGTTTTGTATGGCGGTGAAATCCGCCTCGAATCGAAACCAGGCGAAGGAAGTACATTCTTTTTTACTTTGCCCAAACAAAATTTGGAGGTGAAAAATGATGCGGCACTCGAAGCCAATATTATTGGTTGAAGATGACGAAGTGGACGCAATGACGGTCCAGCGAGCTTTTAAGGATTTGAAGGTTGCAAATGAACTTGTTCACAGAGTCAATGGTGAGGAGGCACTGAAATACTTAAGAGCCGAGGACAGTCAAATGCCATCCGTTATTCTTCTGGACTTAAATATGCCGAAGATGAACGGCATCGAATTTTTGAAAATCTCAAAGGAGGACGAAAAGCTGAAAAAGATTCCCGTTGTTGTTTTAACCACGTCCCAAGAAGAGCACGATATCGTGGAGAGCTTTGAGCTGAGCGTTGCGGGCTATATAGTTAAGCCCGTTGATTATAAAAGATTTGTAGAGGCAATCAGGGCAATTGACCTGTACTGGACATTAAGCGAATTGCCTGCGAATAAGGGATAAAATTATGGAAAATACAAGATACAAAATTCTGCTGATTGAAGACGACAAGCTAGACCGGATGGCATTTAAACGAATGCTGGACGAAGAGGAACTTCCATACGACTGTACGGTAGCCGGTTCTGTTTCAGAGGCCAAAGACATACTGGGTTTAGGGCGGTTTGATGTTGTGATTTCAGATTATTCACTGGGGGACGGAACAGCATTTGACATCATTGATTTGGCTTTGAATACCCCCATCATACTTGTTACCGGGGTCGGTAACGAAGAAGTAGCCATAAAGGCGTGGAAAGCAGGGACTTACGATTATCTGATTAAAGACCACGAACGAAACTATCTTAAGACGGTTCCAATAACAATCGAAAATGCGGTTAAGCACAAGCGAATGGAATCAAGACTTAGACTGCTCTCACATGCCATCGTCAGTACCGATGACTGCGTCTATATTACGGACCTCGAGGACAAGATTACCTTTGTCAACAGGGCATTTTGTGAAACATACGGATATGAGGGGGAAGAGGTCATAGGAAAAGACAGTAATATACTCTGGAACCCCGGTCAAGTAGATATGGATAGGGAGAGTGATTATCAAGCGGTCAGCGGCTGGGAGGTGGGGTTTTTCCACAGACGAAAGGACGGCAGCAAATTTCCGGTTTCACTTTCCAGGTCCGATGTTACAGATGAGAATGGAAAAGAAGTTGCTCTTGTTGTAATAGCGCGTGACATTTCGGAACGTATGCAAATTGAGACTGAGCTTCGGGCTTTGAATCAGGAATTGATAAAGGAAAATCGGCTGATAAAAGAGCTTGCTGCTGCGCTTTGCCGGCAGTTGACAGAGTCAATTACTGATTTAGGGAATATCATTGCAGATGCAATGAGAGCACCTGTGCTCCAAGCCGATGCTCATCTACATAACAGTCTGGAATTGGCTGATAAGAATATTAATGCGGTTACAGGGGTTATCGGCAATTTTCTTGAGGCTTCACAAATTGATGAGGGCAAGATAAATGTGGCAGGATATGAATAAGGAAAAGGTCAGAATTCTGATGGTTGAAGACGATGCGCTCGACCAAATGGCTTTTATGCGGCTTATAGAAGACCAAAAACTTTCTTATGATTGTACTATAGCCGGGTCTGTTTCAGAAGTGCGCCACATACTAAGTTCCCAAACGTTTGATATTATAATTGCCGATTATTTGCTTGGGGACGGGACGGCGTTTGATATTATTGATTCGGCCAAAGATACTCCGATTATATTTGTTACCGGAGCCGGTGATGAGGAAGTGGCCGTCAAAGCCTGGAAGGCAGGCGCCTTTGATTATCTGATAAAAGACTATGAGCATAACTACCTTAAGGTGTTACCGATAAGAGTGGAGAATGTGGTCAGGCATAAAAAGGCTGAGGATAAACTCAAGCAGTATGACCGCCTGAAAGGCGACCTTGCCGTAACGGTTTCACACGAACTTAAGACGTCACTGCGGATTTTCAGGGATATCATTACCAATGCGATAGCAGGAAAGCTGGGCCCGACAAGCAACGAGCTTCAAAAAAAACTTAAAACAGCAGATAGAATAATCAACAGACTGGCGAAAACCATAAGTAACTTTCTCGATATTTCAAAGATAGAGGCCGGGAAAATAGAGCTGCGAAAGAGCAAAGTTAATGTACAGCAGGTTGTTTCTGAAGCAATATTCCTGCTTAGCGAGATGGCCGATGAAAAAAAGATAAAATTGCTCGGGGTCTGTCCGCCCGACCCTGCCTTTTCCGTGTGTGCAGACCACATTCTGGTAAGGCAAATATTCTTGAATCTTATCGACAACGCAATCAACTTTTCTCCAATGGGCAGTACTATCCAGATTACAATAAAGGATATGAAGGATGAAGTGCAGGTAAATATGCAGGACAACAGCATTGGAATCGGCAATGAAGATATACGTGATGCTTTTAATCGCTTCGTTCAAAGTGATGAATACGCCGGACCAGGAACACCAGGAACCGGTTTGGGGTTATATATAGCTAAACAATTGATCGCTGTACAAGGCGGACAAATCTGGGCTGAAAGCACGCCCGGTGCGGGAAGCATCTTTTGCTTTACCCTGCCGAAATCGGTTCCACAGGAACCAGTGGCATCTGCAGCGACGGGAGCGGAAAGGAGACAAGTATAACCGCAGCAAAAAAATTATTGGGTGTGTAGAAGTGTAAAAATCCTGCTGAATCCGAAACCGGTAACGGCGGGGTTGCTTTTTCAGGTGTTCTGTCGGAACTGCAAAATTTGAGGGATGAGTCATTCTGAAAGGGGGATTGGTATGGCTGAGAATGTGATAAATGTGTTATTGGTGAAGGATAAATCATCAGATTGTCATATAAAACGGCTTCTTTTTGAGCCCTCTCAAACTGTAGAGTTCAACACTGAAACTGTGGAAGATTTGTCCGGAGCAATTGAGCTTCTTGACCGCGACACTTTTGAGATTATATTGTTAGACTTACAGATTTCGGACGGTGACGGCATTGATGCCGTTAAAAAAATTCACTCTTCTAGTCCGGATACTCCTATAATTGTGATTATAGATTCGGACGATGAAGAGCTTGTGCTTCAAGCTATAAGAAATGGAGCAGATGACTACCTTGTTAAAGGTAAAATCTTCAAGGATGTATTGGGCCGGAGCATTTGCTACGCCATTGAGCGAAGAAAAGAACGAAAATGGACGGAAGAAAAACTATCCAACTTGGTAAAGGAGCTTGAGAGCTCCAATAAGGAATTGAAAGATTTTGCTTACATTGTTTCTCACGATTTAAAAGCACCTCTTCGTGGAATTAAAACACTGGTTAACTGGATATTGAGTGATTATGCTGACAAAATTGATGAGGGCGGCAAAGAGCGATTAAATCTGCTTGCTGGTCGTGTGGATAGGATGCATAATCTGATTGACGGGATTCTCCAGTATTCGAGAGCCGGACAAACTCAAGAAGAACAGGTTAAGGTAAATCTTAATGAGCTTTTGCCCGAAACAATCGAGTCAGTCAGCGCCGGCGAGAATATCAAGATAGAAATTGAAAATGATTTGCCAACAATCCTTTGTGAGCAAACCCGTATCACCCAGGTTTTCCTGAATCTTTTAAGCAATGCTACAAAGTATATGGACAAGCCCGAAGGCCGAATCAAAGTCGGTTGCGTGGAGGAAGGTGATTTTTGGAAGTTCAGTGTTTGCGATAACGGTTGCGGGATCGAGGAGAAGGATTTCGCAAGAATTTTCAAGATGTTTCAAGCGCTTGTTCCGCGCGACCAATATGAGAGCACGGGCGTCGGCCTTACAGTGGTAAAAAGAATCGTTGAGTTGTATGGTGGCAAGATTTGGGTGGAGTCTAAAATAGGCGAGGGAAGCACATTCTTTTTTACATTTCCACAGTCAGGCGCTCCTGTCAAAGGCCAGGAAGAACTTATCGGCGCTTACCATTAAAGGGGTCAGAAGATATGAACAATGAAAGATACAGAATTCTGCTGATTGAAGACGACAAACTTGACCAATTGGCATTTGCGCAAATGGTGGAAGAGAAGAAGCTGCCATACGACTGCGTTACAGCCTGTTCTGTTTCGCAGGCACATAGCATACTGGGTACCAGGGAGTTTGACGTTATAATTGCCGACTATTCACTCGGGGACGGTACGGCGTTCGACATTATGGATTCAGCCGGAGTAATTCCCGTTATACTTGTTACCGGAGCCGGTAATGAAGAAGTAGCTGTAAAGGCCTTCAAGGCTGGTGCTTCCGATTATCTGATAAAAGACCATAAACGAAATTATCTTAAAACCCTTCCAATCACTGTGGAAAATGTTGTCGGGCATAAAAAAATGGAAGGAGAATTGCGCTTGTTGTCAGGTGCTATTATGTGCACCGATGAGTGTATCTATATCACGGATATGGAGGATAGGATTATTTTTGTCAACAGGGCATTTTGTGAAACTTATGGATATAAGCAAGAAGAAATCATTGGTAAATACGCTAATATTCTCTGCAGAGAAAACTCTGTAAGCGTTGATGTGCGAAATATTTATAAAGCTGTAGGCAGCAGGGAAGCGGGTTTTTATCATAAGCGAAAAGACGGCAGCGAATTTCCTGTCTTCATTTCAAGGTCTGTTATTAAAGGTGGAAATGATAAAGGAATTGCCCTTGTGGGCGTAAGTCGTGATATTTCGAAAGGGACTTTTATGGAGGAGAAAATTAGAAGCCTGAACCTAAAACTGAAGAAAGACAGTCAGCGAATGAGTTGGCTGGTATGATTTCAATTACATTGAAGAAGCTGTAGATTGCTTTCGTAAATAGCGTACGTATGTCTCGAAAAATTCCTGAATTCAACACATTTAGCCATCCAGTTATGCCTGTGGAGTCCTTTTTCGAGATAGTAGGGGTTTCGGCAAATTATGGTTAGTTTTCTTGGCTCGAGAATCAGAGAGTTTTGAACGTTGTCGAGAACCCGGTTAAGTGTTTCACCGGAGAACGGGGCGTAAAAGTATATAACTGTAACTTTTGACGGAAGACAGTAAGCCGCCGCATCCGCCTGGACAACTTCAATATCTTTGCATTTTAGTTTTTTCCTTACATTTTGAATGTTTGACAGAGCTATCCTGTTGAGTTTAGGTGAGAGTTCAACACCGACGACTTTACGAAAAGGATAATTGGCCGCCATAATCAACACTCTGCCCATACCTGAGCCGTAATCAAGAAAGACGTCTTTGTTCGCTCTTATCTTTACGTGCTGCATAACTTTTCTGAAACTTTTATAGTCTGTTGCGGTGTACTTGTGGCAGGATGGGTCATCATATTTAAGGCTGTGCGTACTGACATTACGAAGGGTGCTGATTCCTAATACATTGTCATAGTACAAGTTACAACAACGTTCTACCAGATATTGCCCTGCTTCACCGACGGTTTTGCAGATACCCCGGGACTTTATCATGCTTACAATTTTCCGGTTATTGAGCCTTTTGCTCCAATTTTTCATATTCTTTATGAATTGGTAGTTGATGCATTTGGCCTGTAATTAAGTTGTTAGTTTCGAATTCATCCACGAGGTTTGACATCGGCACGAATTTGTAGTTTTCGCACATCCACTCCAACTTGGGCATTGTGCTTTTCAAATTCACATAACATTTGAAACGTCTTAAAGGGCCTAAAGACGGTTTATAAGGTATATGCAGATAGTTGAGGAGATGGAAGATGGGCCTTATTACCAACCGGCTTTGAATGCTGTCAGAGAGCCGCTTTAATAGTAACATTGTATTGGATTGATGAAATAAAGGAGAAAAAAATTATGACCAAAAAACTGGAAATTTATAAGTGCGGGATTTGCGGCAATATAGTAGAGGTGCTCTGCGCGATATGACTGATTCTGACTTTTTGATAATTCCCATATCAAAACCTTATCGCAAACTCATATCACTCCTTATCCGTCGTAATAACACGATGCGCTTCTGCCCTTAGCACTTGCCCAAACACGAATCGCACATCGGGTTCACCATAAATAACAAGCATCTTTTTTCATCCATAAACCCACTCTTTATGCTGATGGGAAATATTTGTCAGTGTCTTGTTATCCACTGGTTAACTACTTGTAGCTTTTATTCCTGGCCGGAAAATGCAGCCGTAACCTCTTATCAACGCTATGATTACAACTGTCCGGACAGCTTTTGTGCCGAAGGTGTCACAATAAGTATCTCCTCAAACTCCTTTGTGAAGCTCTGCTGCTCTCTCCCGGTTATCCTCCGACATATCTGTCAAAGTCAATTCTGTCATGTAAAACTTACAGTTTCAACAGAAAAATGCCGAAAATTATAAATATATACCCGGTTATAGTTGAAATGGTTATACAGCTATGACAACGAGAAAAAATTAAACAAAAGTTTTCGAAAAGAGGGCAGGAAAAATAAATATATTTCCAAAATTAAGACAATCAAGCCTGGATAAACTGTAATGCCCCAAAAGAAATGCAAATCCCAACCTGTTGAGCTGCTGAAAAAGGCCATAGCTAAGATTACGGCTGAACAAAAGGCCAGAGTTGAAGCTGAGGAAAAATCAAATGCTTACAATGATGAGATAGCCTGGAGAGAAGCTGAAGCTGCAGAGAGAATGGTTCAGATTCGGCAACGGGCTGCAGAGTATATAGCCGTCGTCAAAGCAGAAGCAGAGGAAAAAGCAAGAACATATGCAGATGAGGTAATCAGGATTCAGGCTGAGGCTGAAGAGCAGATAGCAAATGAGCAGGAAAAGATTAAAGCTGAAGCCGCAAAGGCAACAGACAAACTCAAGACCAGGGCCACCGGCACTATTGCCAGAGTCAGGGCCAAATCCGGCAAAAGG
>Ga0180434_10001874_pt1 | contig 29182 bp, 18 predicted proteins | sample SS_ome_7_FD_132453 | JGI IMG/M metagenome (GOLD analysis project Ga0180434, IMG submission 132453) | Hypersaline lake sediment archaeal communities from the Salton Sea, California, USA - SS_1_D_2 metaG | ecosystem: Environmental > Aquatic > Non-marine Saline and Alkaline > Hypersaline >... | reverse complement strand
ACCGTGGGTCCGGAAGGTCGTCGAAGAATCGCAGGATGTTAACCGCGTCCTGTTCGCCGATCTTCAGCATGGAGAATCCTTTCGTGTGGGGACACCTTACTCACACGAAAGATTCTCCCATAATTCGCCTTCCGCGCTAGCCCATTTTGCCCAAAGCGCGCGCTGGCCCTGGGTCATCTGGGCGGAAGCGATCAGGTGATGCGGCTTCGCGGCAACCAGATCCATCTTCGGCTGCACGGCGGCGACACCGTGAAAAACGCCCTTGCCCGTGCAATCCGTCGCCAGAAACAGCTCGTGGTCCTTGTCGGCAACAATCGGCGGAACGGCCGGAAACCGGTCGGTGCCGATCGTCACGAGAATCTTCCCGCCGGGAGGAATCGGACGCTTGATCACGCGGGCTTGAAGGCACTGATGAAAGATCAGCGGCGTGGAGCCGGTCCAGTCGTTCGCGGGCGGGCCGCCCGCAGCGCGGTTGATCTCCTCGTTGGCTGCCCAGCCTTTCCAGACGTTGGAAAAATTGTCGGCCTGGTCACCAACCACGCCGATATACTTCGGCCCCTTCGGGTTCTTGGTCTGGAAGCTGGACCAGAACCCGTACTCGGCGTTCCAGATCGCCGCATGGTGAAAGCCGACGTAAATGCCGCCGCCGACCGGGATGCCCGATGGCCCGGCGGTCACTTCCAGCAGCACCTTGACCGGTCTGCCGCAGACCCACTCGGACGGCTCCAGAATCCGCATGGCCCCTTCGCCTTGCGCGTCGAAAGCCAGCACCGTTCGCGGAATGGCGCTCAGCGCAAGCGTTCCGCCGACCGCGGTGATGAAGTGTCTTCGGTTGATACTCATAACTGATCCTCCGGCCTATTGTCCCAGAAACGGTTCGCCTTCCGCCTTGCTCAGAACATGCTCGGCATACGCCGCCAAGCCGCTAGAAGCGAGGACGATGCACGCAGCGGCAGCTCCTATGGACGCCTCGTAGGCATGCTCGAAAACACCGGCAAACTTGGCGTCATGGCCACGCTTTTCGTGGCCATGCACCCACGATTTTCACCTCCCGCAACAGGAACGAGTTAGCAACAGACAACGAATCATCCAGATTCAGAAGCCCCGCGCTTTTTTGGGGGGCTCCCGCCGAGCCGCTGAAACCCCGGAAATACACGGCTCAGCAGAATCGAGGCCCTGCCGTGGCGGGGTGTTTCGCCATCAAGCTTGGAACTACTGAGCTTAGGGCCATCTCATTCGGGCCCGCCAGAAAGTCAACCCATGAAGTCTCTTGTCGTCTGGTTCGCGGCGGGCCCGGCACGCACAAACTCAACGTCCAGTTAAACCAAAACACCCTTTTTCGGCCGCTCCACCTACCCTCGTCGTAGCCGCCCTGCGACCGCCGCCACGACGACCAGCAGCGACGAGACGATGACGATCATCGCGCCGGTTGGCAGGTCGGTCAGCGCGGAAACGAGAAACCCGCCCAAGCCGCTGATGCCGCCGAGAATCGCCGAAAGCAGCAGCGTGCGTCCATAGCCGCGCGTCAACTGCGACGCGGCCACGGCCGGGTTGGTCATCAGGCTGTAGATCATCAGCCCGCCGACCGTCTGGAAGTTGACCGTCAGCACGAGGCTGGCCACCAGCAGAAAGAGCGTCCAGACGAGCGTCACATGCACGCCCGCCGCGGCGGCGTGGACCCGCGAGAAGAGGATCGCCCGGGTTTCCTTGAAGAAGGCCGCGACAAAGGCGAACTCGACCGTCGCGGTGCCGGCCATCAGCCAGACGTCCTGCCACCGACAGAAGGCCAGACTACCCCAGAGCAGATTGCGGACCTCGTTGTCGGAGATGCCATAGACGCTGAACAACCCCAGGCCGAGAAACGCCAGCCCCATCGTCAGCGAAAAGAGGATGCCGAGCACGACGTTCAGATCGGTGCGGACCGTTTGCGGATCGACCATGCCGATCAGTAATCCCGCGGCCAGCGCGGCAGCCAGCGCGGGCAGCATCAGCGACGGACCGCTTAGCCCGAACAAGGCCCCGAAGACCGCGCCGGCCAGTGCGGCATGCGAGATGCAGATACCAAGGAAGGGGATGCGCATGCCGACAATGTAGGTGCCCAACACGCCGGTCGACACGCCGGCCAGCGTACCGGCGACCATCACCGGCGCCCAGAACAGTAAGTCGATCATGTCGACCCTCCCGCATGCCCGGGAGCCAGCATGAACCGCCCCTGTTGCTCCAAGAGGCGCAAGCCGTCGCCGTACAACGCCGCGATTCGCTCGGGGTTGAGCACCTCGCTCGGCACACCTTGAGCGACCGCCTGGCCTTCGTCGAGCAACAGAACCCGGGCGGTGCTCGACGGCAATGCTTCGAGATCGTGGCAGACCAGCACAATGGTCAACGCGAACTGCCGCCGCAGCTCGTCCAACGTGCGAACGATCTGTTCCCGCCAGTAGACATCGAGGTTGGCCGTCGGCTCGTCGAGCAACAGCAGCTCGGGCTGTTGCACCATGGCCATTGCCAGGAGCGTCTTGCGTTGTTCGCCGCCGGAGAGCAGGCCATAGGGCTGCCGGGCAAGATGCGTTAGCCCCAGGCGGTCGAGCCAAGCGTCGACCTGGCGCCAATCGTCGGCCTGCAGTGGACGAAACAGCCCGAGCCGGCCCGTTCGGCCGACGGCGACCACCTCGCGTACGGTCAGCGGCATCTCGCCGCCGGGCGCCAGCACTTGGGCGAGATAGGCAATGCGGCGGCGGAGTCGGGTAAGCGCAACCGGCCGCATCCGCTCGACCCGCTCGCCCAGGATGCGCACGGTGCCCGACGACGGCCGCGTCATGCCGACGCAGCACCTCAGCAGCGTACTCTTGCCGGCCCCATTGGGCCCGAGCACCCCGAGCACTTCGCCCGGCTCGACACGCAGCCGATCGAGCGAAACAAGCGTCCGTCGTCCGCGGATCACGCTCAGGCCGTCGATTTCGATCACGGGGTGGTTCATAATGTTGGGCTGCCCAAAGGCGGGACTACGACCGGGCACGAATCAACGCTTCCACATTCCGGCGCACCAATTGATCGAATGCGTCGGTTGCGTCGCCTTCGGGGAAGTTGCCGAAGACGACCACCGTCGCGCCGAGCCGGTCGGCCAGGGCGTCGGCCAGTTGGCGTCCTTCGGGCAAATTGGCCACGATCAGCCGCACGGCCTGCTGTTGGCCCTGTTTCACGGCTCGGTCGATCTGACTCGGCTGCGCGGTATCGGCTGCGGAAAATGTGGCGACCGCATTCAGCCCCAGGAAGCGGCAGAAGCCCGCCTGGTGACCGCTGCAAAGGACGGGCGCCGCGGCAAGCCCCGCCTGCTCGATCCGTGTGACGCTCCATGTCGACAACTGCTCGATTCGGTCGGCAATGGCGGCGAGTCGGGCGTCGGCCTCGGTCTGCCCGAGCCGACCGAGCCGGACCAATGCCACGGCCAATTGCTCGCAGGCGGCCTGGTAGCTTGCCGGCTCGCACATGCCGCCCGGCAGCCGGACCGAAACGATCTCGGGGGGATCGGTTGCGTGGTCGCTCAATCGGCTGTCGAGCGATTGCTGGAAATCGAACCGCACCAGCAGTCCGCATTGCCGCAACTGACGGACCTGGCTCGGCCGCAGGTCGAAGTGGCCCGGGCACATCCCCGGCGCGGCCAATGGCAGCAGCGCGGTACGCTCTCCGAGCAGATCGGCCAGTGCGGCGGCCAGATAGGTGCTGGTGACGGCGATCGGCGCGTTGTTTGCGCGGGCGCCCCGTGCCCCCGCCCGAGCTTCGGCCGCAGGGTCATTCGCCCCAGTGCATCCGGCGAGCATTCCCGTCAGGACGAGCAGAATGGTAACATTGGCGATCTTCATGGTTTGCGGCATGGGCATAAATGGGTTGGGTTTTCGCGGTGCGACTGTTGATTGTATCGAGGCTCTTAATGGTAACGTCGGACAGGCCGGCGGTGCCTTCCGGCCGTCATTCCCGCGAAGGCGGGAATCCAGTTGTGATTGGCACCTCGCTAGATTCCCACCGTCGCGGGAATGACGGGTGCCTAAGGCAAAACCACGGACCTTGCCACCCGGGCCCAAAGACGTTAGTATATTACGAATCGGCCGTCTGTAATACCATGCATTTCTGCATCTCCGGAGGTTTTCGCTCATGCCCCCCCCTGAAGAGCCGTCTGCGTCCGATCCCAGGATCGCCTTTTTCGATCGTCTGGCCTCGCAGTGGGACACCAACGAGCAGGATCCCGAGGCTGCGGTCGATAAGGTCGCCGCGATGGCCGACTATTTGGCCCTGAGGCCGGGGGAGAACCTCCTGGAGGTGGGCTGTGGGACGGGCCAACTGACCGGCTGGCTGGCCGAGCAGGTCGCGCCGGGGCGGGTGGTCGCAGTCGATTTCTCCCAGGGCATGCTCGATCGTGCCCGGGCGAAGAAGCTGCCGGCCGAGTTCCGCCTGGCCGACGTCTGCCAGGATGTCCTGGGCGAGGGCTGTTTCGATGTGGCGTTTTGCTTCCATGCCTTCCCCCACTTCCGCGACCAGGCGGCGGCGCTGCGGAACCTTGCCCGAGCACTGTGCGACGGCGGCCGCTTGATTGTCATGCACCTGGCCGCCAGCGCCGCGATCAACGCCTTCCACGATCAGGTCGGCCGCGAGGTCTTCGGCGACCACCTGCCCATCGGTCCGCAATGGGACACCCTTCTCGGCTCCACCGGGTTCACTCTCGACCAGCATCTTGACGGCGACGGGCTCTTTTTCCTTCGCGCGACGAACGGCCGCAGCGGCTAAGCATTTCCCTCTTTGCCAGCAGATGTTTGCAGTGGAAACGAAACTGGATTAGCATGGAGCGTCCGCTGCGAATTGCGGCAGTTCCAAGTTTGGGAGGGCAAGGCTCCCGCCGAGCCGATGCCGTCCCCAGAATCCACGGCTCAGCAGGAGCTTCGCCCTCCCGCCCGATCCCCTTCATGTTCCAACTTGGAACAACTGAAGTGTCGTTCAACGGCAGCCGAAGACGCTGCTGGGCGTAAGGGCTGAACGCTTCAACGCAGCAGCGCCATCGGCTTCCGTTAAACAATTTACGGATCAGTACGATAGGAGTCCCCTCATGCTTCAAGACCGATCGCGCAGCCGAGCCGCCAGACTATTGCTATTCTTGACAATGGCATGTTTGGCAAGGCCCGCATTTGCCGACGACAAGGCCGATACTTCTCGTCCAAATATCGTGCTGATGATGGTCGACGACCTGGGCTTCGCCGACCTCGGCTGCTATGGGGCAACGATCATCGAGACACCGACGCTCGACCGCCTTGCCGAGCAGGGGCTGCGGTACTCGCAGTTCTACAATACGGCGAAGTGCCATAGCTCGCGCGTGTGCCTGATGACCGGGCTGTATTGCTTCCAGGCCGGCGGCACGGCCATGAGCCGGGGTGTGACCATCGCCGAGGTGTTGCATCCGGCTGGGTATTTCACGGCCATGGTCGGCAAGTGGCACCTGGACAAACAACCGACCGATCGCGGCTTCCAACGCTATTTCGGCCATCTTTCGGGAGCCACCGACTTCTTCCACGGCAACGATAGCTTTCGTCTCAACGGCGAGAAGTTCAACGCGTTCGGCGACGACTTCTACACCACCGACGCCAATACCGACTATGCGATTCGCTTCGTCGACGAGGCGGTCGACGCGGAGAAGCCTTTCTTTCTCTACGTCGCCCACAACGCGCCGCACTTCCCCCTGCAAGCACCGAAGGACCTGATCGAGAAATACCGCGGCCGGTTCCGCGTCGGCTGGGATGAGCTTCGCCGCCGACGTTACGCGAAGCAGGTCGAGTCGGGCATGATCGATCCGAGGTGGGACCTGTCGCCCCGGCCCGACTATATCCCGGCCTGGGATTCGCTTAGCGAGAAGCAAAAGGCCTGGGAAGACTTCCGTATGGCCGTGTTCGCGGCGATGATCGATCGCATCGACCAGAACGTCGCCCGGCTCGTCGAACACCTCAAAGCTCGGGGTGTGTACGAGAACACGCTGATCCTCTTCTGCGCCGACAACGGCGGCTGCCCGTTTGAGCGGACCCACGGCATGAACCGTGCCGCGTGGCAGGGCGGCAGCCGTCTGACCTACGACGTCGGCTGGGCCCACGCGAGCAATACGCCGTTCCGCTGGTACAAGCAAAACCAGCACGAGGGCGGCATCGCCTCGCCGATGATCGTCCATTGGCCGGCCGGGCTGAAGACCGAGCCCGGCGCGATCACGCACCAGCCGGCCCACCTGATCGACGTCATGCCGACGCTCGTGGAACTCGCCGGCGGGCAATACCCGAGCGAGTTCGGCGGACGCACGATCGAACCGGTCCAAGGGCGGACGCTTGGGCCCATTCTTGCCGGCCAGCAGCGCGAACCGCACGAGTGGCTCTACTTCCAGTTCTCAACGGATCGCGCGATCCGCAAGGGCGATTGGAAGCTGGCCAGCGTGAAGGGCGCCCGATGGGAGTTGTACAATCTGGCGGACGATCGTACCGAGTTGCGCGACCTGGCCGATGCGAATCCGGAGCGAGTCAAGGAGCTTTCGAAGCTTTGGCACCACGTGGCCGAGCACGTCGATCGCGCCCCGCTCAAATTCCGCCAGCACGTCAAGGATCATCCCGCCCGGCCGTACTTCAAACGGTCCAAGGGCACCATGCCGCCAATCCCATAACGACGTCGACTACGTGGTCCTAAGCTTTCTTATCCGGCGCGCTCGACCGCGACAGATTGCCATGCTTTTCGCCGCTTGTTCGCTATCGCGTTTGGAGCCGGACCCTGTTTTGTTGGGCAATCGAAGCAAACCTGGGCGGGCTCTGCGCAGTTTGGGTGATTTTGGACGAGGCCACCACCTTCGGACGACGCCAAACCGCTGTCCCGTCTTTGGGGGTCGACCTCCGCAGGCGATCTCGCCCGAACCCCGACCTCCCTACCTGATCAGCGCCGGATTTTGCTACACATGTCTTCCCACTTTTGTATTACTTGGGTATTTTTCTGTTCTGATGCACGAACGACGGCCGATTATGGTCAGCAATACAAAGACGCTGAGCTTCCTGACGCAGGCATATTCCAAGAAGGGGGAGTCCCCCGCAATCGGCGGTTCGGTTCGAGAAACGGCCATCTACCAGAGCCAACTTCGATGAGCGCTGCTGCAGCATTGCTGGTGACCACGGGCCTGCTGTTCGCGGGTGGCGCGGTGGAATCGCTCACCCATCGCCGGCGGCTTGCCCGCATCCCGATCCGCATTCATGTCAACGGCACGAGGGGCAAATCGAGCGTCGCCCGGCTGATTGCGGCAGGGCTTCGTGCCGGGGGGATCCGAACCTGCGCGAAGACGACCGGCACACTGCCGCGGATGATCCTGCCCGACGGCTCGGAGTATCCCGTCTTTCGGCCTGCCCGGGCTAATGTCATCGAGCAGATACGGATTGTCGATACGGCGGTCGATTTCAAGGCGGACGCCCTGGTGATCGAGTGCATGGCGCTGTTGCCGTACTTGCAGTGGCTCAGCGAGGCGCGTCTGGTCCGTGCGACGCACGGCGTGATTACCAACGCCCGGGCCGACCATCTCGACGTGATGGGCCCGACCGAGCGGGACGTCGCCCAAGCGCTGGCCGGGATGGTTCCGATTCGGGCGAAGCTCTTCACGGCCGAGCGGAACCATCTGGGAGTGTTCGCCGAAGCCGCGGCCGACCGTAAGACCCAGTTGCTCGCCGTCGACTCGGAGGAGGTCGAGCGGATCGCGCCGTTGGACTTGGCCGGCTTCCTTTACTTGGAACATGCGGAAAACGTGGCGTTGGCGCTGCGCGTCTGCCAGGATCTCGGGGTCGAGCGGGGAGTCGCCCTGCAAGGCATGTGGTCGGCCAAGCCCGACCCGGGCGCCATGACGGCCCATGAGATGGAGTTCTTCGGCCGGAAGATCGAGTTTATCAACGGCTTTGCCGCTAACGACCCGGAATCGACCGAGCGGATCTGGCGGATGGCCCTGGAGCGTTATCCAGACGTCGAGAAACGGATCGCGATCTTCAACTGCCGGGCTGATCGGCCCGACCGCTCCGCCCAGTTGGGCAAGGCCGTGCTCGACTGGCCCCGGGCCGACCACTACCTGCTGATCGGGTCGGGAACCTACATTTTTGCCCGCAGTGCCACGGCCGCCGGGCTCGACCCGATGAAGCTCGTTTTCGCCGAGGGGCGTCGTGTCGAGGAGATCTTTGAGACGGTCGTGGAGCTGTCGGGCAAGTCGTCGCTGGCGATGGGTATGGCCAACATCGGCGGCATTGGACTGGACGTCGTTCGCTACTTCGCCAACCGGAGCACATTGCGGGTGTTCAAATGATATCCACACTTTCGGTAGCCATCGGCATCGGACTGGCCGTCAGCCTGCTGTTCTCGGAACTGTTCGGACTGGCGGCCGGCGGTATGGTCGTGCCCGGCTATTTCGCCCTCTACCTGAACCAGCCGATTCCTGTGCTGTTGACTCTGGCCGCCGCGTTGGCCACCTACCTGGTGGTCCACCTGATGTCGACCTTCGTGATCATCTACGGCAAACGCCGCACGGTGTTGATGATCCTGGTCGGATACCTTGTCCGCATGGCGTTGGATGCCATCCCGAGCGAAACGGCGCAGATAATCCACATGAGCCTGGGGGCCGACTTCGCCGTGATCGGCTATATCATTCCCGGGCTGATCGCCATCTGGATCGACCGGCAGGGCCTCATCGAAACGCTCAGCGCGCTGATCGCCGCTTCGGTTGTGGTGCGACTTATCCTGATTCTGGTCTTCGGCGCGGAGATGCAGCTATGAAGAAGATCTACTGGCGTCCTAAGGCCGTTTCGCAAGTCGCCCTGGTTCTGATCGCCGGGCTCTCGCTGGTCGGGCTTGCGGTGGTGGAACTGGTTCCGATGACCGAACAGCGGCCCTACTACCAGGAGAAACTCGCCGCCTCCGAATTGGCGGCGCGGGCCATGGAGCAGATATACTACGCCAGGCTCGAACAGGGGCCCGAGATCGACGCGAGCGTTGATCCGGCCCAGAGTGGCCTGATTGGCGTGCCCATGTCGCCGGTGACGAGCGTCTCAGGCGACCTGGTCTCGAAGCAGACCTCCATCAATCCGAATTTCGCCGCCATACTCGTCGAGATGCTCCGCCGAAGCGGCGTCAAGGCGGGAGATGCCGTGGCCGTCGGCTGCTCGGGCAGCTTCCCCGCGCTGAACATCTGCGTCTATGCCGCGTTGGAAACGCTTAACGTCAAACCGCTGGCCATCTCCAGCGCGGCCGGTTCGCAGTGGGGGGCCAATGTGCCGGGCCTGCTCTGGATCGACATGGAGCGAATCCTCGCCGAGAAGAATATTTTCACGATCCGGTCGCTTGCCGTTTCGCCCGGCGGATTTGAGGATCGCGGCCTGGGGCTGAGCGACCAGGGGCTGCAGATGATCCAGGAAGCGATCGATCGCAACGGACTGCCGCGGATCGGCACCGACGACTTCCAGCAGAACATCGAGCAGCGCATGCAGATCTACTACCGCAACGCCGGCCGGCACGCGATACGGGCGTATATCAACGTCGGCGGCGGGACGGTGTCGGTCGGCCGGAGCATCGGCAAGCACATGTTCCACCCGGGGCTGAACCAACGGGCCCCAAAACACCTCTACCGGCTCGACGGGGTGATGCCCCGATTCATGAAGGAGAGCGTCCCGGTGATCCACTTGGTGCAAATCCCGACGCTGGCCGAGCAACACGGCCTGCCCCTGACCCCCAACAGTGTGCCGGAGGTCGGCGAGGCGCCGATCTTCATCGGAACCACCTACAACCCGTGGCTGGCCGGGGCGACGCTGGTAATCATCCTGGCAACCCTCTACGGATTCATCCGCTCAGACGTCGGCTTCCGATTGCTGCGGGTATCCTCCCCGCGTCGCGACCGGGGATACCCCGAGCCGATGATCTAGGCCGGACTTTCGGCGCCAATGCGGCGCCGAAAGCCGGTTGTCTTTCGCGGGCGGGTTCTCAGACCAACTCTTTGCGCACCGCCCAAACGGCGGCCTGCGTACGGTCGGAGACGCCGATCTTCCGCAGGATGTGCTGCACGTGCTCCTTGACGGTCTCGTAGCTGATGTGCAGCGCCTGGGCGATCTCCTTGTTGGTCAGCCCGTAAGCCAACTGGCGGAGGACCTCGCTCTCGCGCTGGGTCAGCGGTACTTCGACGTCGGCGGCCAAACGCGGCGTAGCCAACGCGCCGGTCACGCGGCGAAGCTCGTCGCGGGTCCAGGCACTCTCGCCGGCCGCGGCGGCACGAATGGCCTTAAGGAGCTGGTCGCGGGTGCAGCCCTTCAACAGGTAGCCGCTGGCGCCCAGGGCGACCGATCGGGCGATGTAGGTGGGGTTGTCGAAGGTCGAAAGCATTAGGATCGGCATATCCGGCTTGTCGAGCTTGATTCGGCCCAACGCGGTCAGGCCGTCGCCATCCGGCATGCGGATGTCGAGCAAGGCCACGTCGATATCGTTTTCCAAGCAATATTTGACGGTGTCGGTGCCGGTTGCCATTTCGGCGATCACCTCCACCTCGGTTCCCTCCAAAAGGGTTCGCAAACCACTTCGGACGACCTCATGGTCGTCGGCAATCAACAGACGGATCTTGTCGCTCATGGGGTTCCTACCTCCGGCTTATAAGGAAAGGGTCGACTCGTCGGAAAACTCGGCGTGGACTCGCAAGAGGGCTTCAGCGATGCCCCCAGGGGCTGCCCCTCTACGTGGCCAATGCCCCTTACTACTGGGTATCATAGCAGAAAATCCTAGAGGGGGGTAGGCCCCTAGCAGAATTTTGGGGAGAAATTTCGCCTTTCGAGGAGAATTAAGCCCCCAAAATGCCGAGAAATAGTCCTGCCGAGGGGGTCGAGGGAAGGCCGGATCGGTCGCAGAAGCGATGTTTGTGTCGCTAAACGGTTCTGTGTCAACGGCACAGCATTACCGTTTTCTCAACGTCACGGTTCATTCGACGCTACCCACAGCGAGGCTTACTCCACATTGGCCAACAGCGCAACGGGGAAATCGGCCAACACCGTTGATAGCGGCAAATGCCCGTCGTCGACGCCGACCGTCCGCCCGGTGAATAGGTTCTTCATCGGCCAAGGAGCGACTTCGCTCAGGATTAGCCGCGTGTCCTTCCAGGTCTCCTCGCCCAGCGGAGGCGGCGTCGGCGGCGAGGCGTCTTCGGCCAGCGGCGAAAGCTGCGCGAACCACCGCGGGGCCACCACAATGGCCACCTGCTCGGGCCGCTGCGGTGCCGAGGGTAGTTGCCAGGCGAACGCGCAGACATGGTCTGCCCGGACCCCTTCGGCCAGCAACGGCAGATACCGCCCTTGGCGGAACAGATCCGCATGATTGCGGCGGAACTGAAGGCTCTGCCAGGTCACCAGGAGTTTTGCCCGCGAGTCGCGGGGTGTTTGGCCCAGGTGCAGCGCGAAAGCCAGCAGGGCCTCGTCGCCTTCGTCGACGGTCGCCCGCAACTCGGAAAGTAGCCAGCGCCGCTGCGCGAAATCGACGGGTCGCCGATTGTCCGGGTCGACGAGGCTGAAGTCCCAAAGTTCCTGCCCCTGGTAGATGTCGGGACAGCCGGGCGAGGTCAGCTTCAGCAGTGTCTGCGACAGGGCCGCGTAGAGTCCCCAGTCGACCACCCGCTCGTGGAACGCCCGAAACTCGGCCAGGAACCGGTTCTTCGGCTGATCCTCCAGCACGGCGGCCACGAAATCGCGGACGGCCGCGTCGTATTCGGCGTCGGGGTTGAGCCAACTGGTCCGCAGCTTCGCTTCGTGGGTGGCCTTCTCCATATAGGCCTGCAACCGCGCGATCAGCGCAGCGTGGGTCTGGGCATCCGGCGGATCGACCGGCCAAACGCCGACAAGCGTCTGGTAGAAGAGATATTCGTCATTGCGGTCGGGGGCCGGCTCGCCGTCGACCTCTCGATGGAACCGCCGATTCAGCCGCGCCCAGCGGTTGACCGTTCGCCGCCACCAATGCGGGATTTCCGACAGCACGTTGATTCTTGCCCGAACGTCCTCGCTTCGCTTAGTGTCGTGGGTGGTCGTGGCCAGCAAGGAGCCGGGCCGCTGCTGCTTCTGAACGAGGTTTTCCTCGTGGAACTCCTCGATCGTCGCCCCGCCGCGCGACGGCTCGGCCCCGACCTCGTTGAGTGAAACCAACGGAAAGTAGCGGTAGAACGACGTATCTTCCACCCCCTTGGCCATCACCGGGCTGGTCACCTGCTGGAAGCGGCCGACGAACAGCGCCCGGTCGCGCCGGGCGGCCTTGCTAAGCTCCGGCGGCTGTTCCAACAGCAGCACGTCGCGCACGAAATCGAACAGAGCCGTGTCCATCGCCGGGTTGCGACGTTTCGCCAGGGCGACGGCCCGTTGGATGAAGCGCCGATCGCGGTCGGTCACATTGCCCGGGCTGATGTAGGTGCGATAGATCGGGAAGCAGGCGAGTATCTCACGCAGGGCGTTGGCCAACGAATTGAGCGTGAAGTCGCGCGAAACGCGGTGCTGTTCCGAAATCCGGTTTAGTCGCAACGCGAGCATCTGCAACTCGCTCGACATGGCCACTCGCAGGATCAGCAGCTTCGCACGGTAGACCACCTCGGGGAAGTGCATCCGGCGGTGGACAAAGCGACGGTAGAACTTGACTATCTCAGGCAGCCCGGCCGGATCGACGTACAGGCCGTTGAGCCAACTGAGGAAGTTGTAGCCGGTTGTGCCGGCTACCGGCCAGGAGTCGGGCAACGGCTCCTCGGGGCCGAGGATTTTTTCGACCGTCACGAACAACGGCCACCGTACGCCCAACACCGGGGGCGAAGCGGGTTCCGAGACGAACGCCTCGCCGGACGCCGCGGTCAGCTCCTTTTCCACAAGCGATGGCGGGATATCGGGGAAAACCCGGTTGGGCAGCACGCCGTCGATCTGCTCGGCCACGGCCCGAAGCAGCAGCGGCTCGACCTGTTGCCAGGAGGGCGGCTCGCCGACCGGCGGAGTCTCGCCGGAGATGCCTGTCGATTTCCCCCATCTTTCGGCAATGGCCGAGGTCGCGGCGGCCAGAGCCGGCTCGGGCTGGTGTGCGACCTGCTGATGCGCTTCGCCCATCTGCCCATACACGGCCCGGCCCAACGCCCGAACGTACCCCCATTGCAGCCGCCACAGGTACTCCCACGGGTCGTACAGCCCGTCGATATGGTCGATCCGCAGCCCGTCGACCTCGCCGCGCACGATCAACTCGAAGATGAACCGGTGGGCTTCGTGGAAGACCTCGGGGTCTTCCATCGAGACGGCGGCCAGTTCGTTGATGTCGAAGAAACGGCGATAGTTGATCTCGTCGGAGGCTGCTTTCCAGTGCGACAGGCGATAGACCTGGGCGTCGAGCAGTTGGTCCAACAGGTCGAAGCTGTGCGGATCGTCCGACGTACCGTTGAATTGCCGCAGATTCTCGTCGAGAAATGCCGCAACCGCCGGCGAGCTTTCCTGAAGCCGGTGTAGCCGACCCTTGACCACCTCCTTCTCCCGCTGCCGCTCGGCCGACCGTTCCGGATCGATCTCCCATCGCGCGGGCAAGTAGTCCAGCGCCGTCAAGATGCTTTCCAGTTCGAGCAAATCGTCGGAATCCTCGGAGAGCGACGCCTTCAACTCCTCCAGCCGATGGTTGAGGATCATGGCATAGCTTCGCGGGTCCAGCGGCAGCAGGGTTTCGTAGTATTGGACGAAGAACGCCCCTTCGCGGTACTGAAGCTTCAGCTCGCCCGCTTCGAGCACCCGGCCGTATTGCCCACCGAGGACCGGCAGCAGGACCTTGCCGCGCAGCTCGGCCTTGATCGGGTTCCAGTCGATATCGAAGTACTTTGCGTGCGGCGAGCTGGGTCCGTTCTCCAACACGTCCTGCCACCAGCGGTTCTCGGCGCTGGAGATGTTCATGTGATTCGGCACGAAGTCGAGAATCTGCCCCAGGCCGTGCTCGCGCAGGGCGGCGACCATGGCGTGGAAGTCGTCCTTGGTTCCCAACGCCGGATTCAAGCTGCCGTAGTCGACCAGGGCATAGCCGTGCTCGGCGCCGGGAGCGACCTTCAAATAGGGCGATGCGTACAGGTGGCTGATCCCCAAATCCTTCAGATACGGGGCCAACTCCGCCGCGTCGCGGAACCTGAACTGCTCGGGCTGGAACTGCACGCGGTAGGTCGCCTCGGGCCACGGCGGCCGCTCGGCGAGAATCTGCTGCACCGCACCGATCAGCGGGTCCGCCCAGGATGATAGATTCTCGTTCATCGCCATTCGCTCGGGCCGAAAATGATCAGTTCATAAGGAAGCAGCGAATCCCGGGGCTCCTTGGCCGTGCGGGATCCGCCGTAACGCAACTCCTCGGTACTCAACAATACCTGACGCGTGCCCAGTTCCAAGGGCGGCCGGGGCTGCATGTCCGAAGTGAGATTGGCGCACGCGATCAAGTCGTTGCTGCTTCCGCGCCGGATTACCAGTATCGGCGCAGCCGGGTCGGCGTCTTCGTCCGTGGGACCCGCCGCCATGTGATCCAGTCCGGCCAGCTCGGCTGACGTGTTGCTGCGGTCGCGCAGAGCCGGCCATCGTCGCCGCGCAGCGAGCATATCTCGATAAAGCTGCCGCATTTGGGCGTGAGGCGTGCCCTGGGGCCATTGCCAGCACAGCTTGGCCGAGCGGTATGTCTCGGGGGCTTGTGGATCTGGAATCTTGCCGCCCCAATTGAACTTCAGTGCCGCGAATTCCTCCCATCGACCGCGCCGAACCGCCTCGATCAGCTCCGGATCAAGAAACGAGCAGAAGAACGGAAACGGACGGGTTTCCCCGTATTCCTCGCCCATAAACAACAGCGGCACACACGGCGAGAGCCCTAGCAGTCCGCACGCCAGCCGCTGCGCCGAGTCCGACAGAAACGTCGACGGCCGGTCGCCTTGCGGCCGGTTGCCGATCTGGTCGTGGTTGTGGATGCAGATGACGAATTGGGTGCGTTCCAGCTCGCCAACGCGGCTGCCGTGTCGCCGCTGCCGGTAGGGGCTGTAGTTGCCGTCGTAAACGAACACGCGGTTGAATGCTTTGGCCAAATGCTCGGGCCGCCCGAAATCCTGATAGTAGCCGTCGCGCTGCCCGGTCAAAAGCGCCCGAACGCTGTGGTGGAAGTCGTCGTTCCAGACGCCGTCGAGTCCATAGCCTCCTTGCGACGTGGGGCTGATCTGCCGAACGTCGTTCTGGTTGGTCTCGGCAATGACGTGGACGATGCGGCCCTGCCGCGCGGCCTCTTCCCGCACCCCCTCTTGAATATCCTCCAGGATGTGCCGGGCGCTGAAATCGTAGATGGCATGAACCGCGTCGAGCCGCAAGCCGTCGATGTGGAAATCGCGGACCCACATTCGGGCGTTTTCAACGACAAATTGTCGCACCGCGTCGCAGTGCGGCCCGTCGTAATTGACTGCGTCGCCCCAGGGCGTGTGGTAGCGGTCGGTGAAGTAGTGGCCGAATAGCCCCAAGTAGTTACCCTCGGGCCCGACATGGTTGTAGATGACGTCGAGAAACACACCCAAGCCGGCCCGATGGGCGGCATCGACCAGCCGCTGCAGCGCCTGAGGCCCCCCATAGGTATTCTGGACCGCATAAGGGTGTACGCCGTCGTAACCCCAATTGCGGTCGCCCGGGAATTGGGCAACGGGCATCAATTCGATGGCAGTAACACCCAACTCGATAAGCGCCGGCAGCCGCGGGATGACGGCGTCCAGCGTACCCTCGGCAGTGAAGGTGCCAACGTGCAATTCATAAAGGACCAATTCGTCCGGATGCAGCCCCCGCCACTGTTGATCCGCCCAGCGAAACGCCTCCGGCGAGAAGACAGCCGACGGTCGATGCACGCCCTCGGGTTGCCAGCGGGAGGCCGGATCGGGATACTCGCCGCCGTCGTCCGGCTTGTATGCATAGCGGAGCCCCTCGTCGACGTCGGGTTCTCGATGGATATAGTAGCCCTGGCTATCGCGCGTCATGGGGGTTTCCTGCCGCTGGTCGCCCGGGCAGGTGATCAGCGCGAGCGACTCGCAACGCGGCGCCCAGATGCGCCACACAACGCTGCCATCCGGCTGGCGCAATGCGCCTTGTGGGGGGAATTGAGGGTTGGGTAACATCGGCTACTCCTCCTCGGCCGCGCGGCGGCGGCTTTGGTCGACGCGTCGCAAAATGCGAACCACGTCGGGTAGATTTTCGAACTGTTCCAACGAATACCGTGCCTTGCGGCGCCAATTGGGCCGCTCGAGAAATGTCCCGGGCGTGTTCTGCGGCCGGGTTTCCTGCCAAAGGTCCTCCAGATTGACCAACACGACTGGAGCCTGGCTGCGGCCGAGCCACGCGAGGCAGGCCTCGAGCACCTCGAGCGGATCGAGTGTGTTTTCTTCCAGTAGCCCCACGCCGCAGAGCCAATCCACCAGCCGGCGACGCAGCACGGCACGCTCGTCGCGAAGCCGGCACGCCTCCTCTCCGCCAAGCAGCCCGAGCTCCACCCGGGCGTCGATGTCCAGGCCGGTCCAATGGGCGGCGAACTGCGGCATGTCGTGCGTGTTCAGACTGCTAACGGCCGTCGACGGCACGGGGCGCAACGGTATCGCGCCCGACTCGTTCTGCTCGTATTGCAAGACATACATATCCTGGACGCCATGCCGCATCATCGCCTGATTGACCGCCTCGGGGACGGTGCCGAGGTTCTCGCCGACGACCTGCGCCTGGTGGCGATGCGATTCGAGGACCAGCACCGCAAACATTTCCTCGCGTGGGTAACGGACATAGACGCCGTCGATGGCATCGAACCCTTGCGGAACCCAAAACAGCCGGTGCATGCTCATCACATGATCGATCCGCAGCAGCCTCGCGTAACGAAGATGCCGCCGCAGCGAGGCGATCAGATAGTCGTAGCCCTGCTGGCGGAGCCGCTCGGGATGCATCGGCGGGAACCCCCAGTTCTGCCCTTTCGTGAAGAACGAATCGGGCGGGGCCCCTCCGGCCGCCTCGCGGACGAAGATTTCCGGCTGTCGCCAAACATCGAATCCATCGCCGCTGACGCCCAGCGGAAAATCGAGATACCAAATAAGATTCGACCGCCGCGCGTGCTCGGTCATTTCGCCAAGTTGCTGCTCGATCTGCCACTGGGCGTAGAGGTGGTAGTGGTAGACCTGCTGGTCGTAGTCGCCCGGAGTGATCTCGCCTCGCTGCAATCGCTCGGGCCACGCCGGCCAAGGAGCATTCTGACGCTCGCCTACTGCCCGGTAGCGGGCGTAATCCTCGGCCAGCGGATGCTCGCGGCAGTAACGATCAAGCGCCTCGCGTCGAGGGCCTTCCGACGCGAAGAAGCTCTCAGCCAAGACCGTCAGGATCCGCCGCTTCGCGCCGGCCTGGCGCCGGTAGTCGACCAACGGCTCCCGACGCAAGTCCTCCCAATGCGCCTGAATGTCGGCCGCTTCCATGAGGGCCTGCGCCGCCGGGCAATGGGCGAACTCGGGCACTCGGGCAAGGTCGAGGTAGAACTCGTTCCAGAACAGCCGGCTGGTGGGCGAATAGGGGCTCGGGTCGCCGTTGAGATCCGTCTGCGAAGCCAACAGCGGAAGCGTCGCCACGAGGCTGCCGCCTTGGCCGGCGACCCATTGCATGAGTGCTTCGAGGTCGGAAAAATCGCCGGCCCCCCAACTCGACTCTCGATGCAGCGCATACAGCGGCAGGAACACACCCCAGAGGAAATGGCGCCCGCCCGGCTCGACTTGGTAGCTCTCCTTCGGCGCGACCATGACCATTGTCTCGGCCGTGCGGCCGCCGTACTCGAGCGAGAGGCGGTGGTAGCCCCAGGGCAGCGATTCGTCGAGGCATAAGCGCTTCACCAGGAAGCTGGTGCCTTCGACCTCGGCCGTCCGCCGCTGGGGTAAGTCGGCAAGCCGGCCGGAATATTCGCGCGTCTCGCCGTCTTCCAGCATGAGCCGGGCCGAAAACGCGGCATCGTCGTCGGCCGCCCCAATGCGAAGCTCGACCGCCGGCGGATTGCCCTCCCAAATCACGCACACCGGCTCCATCGGCCGGCCCCAAAGCTCCTGACGCCGCTGCCGGAAGGCCGCCGGCACGTCGTCGAGCTCCCTCACCGGCGCCCCGAGAAGCTGCAAGCCGCGGAGGATCGACTCCGGCGACGCCGTTTGACGTCGGCCTATCACATCTACGTAGCTTGACTGGATGCCATGGAGTCGAGCCAAGTTATTCAGCGTGGCGGTGCTCATGGTTGTTGCCCTCGCTTAATAAACCGCAAGATGGCCTCCAGCGGCACGTGGGCGCGGTCGGGTTGTTGTTCGAGGATGTTTAGTAGTTCGCTCAACGCCTTCTGAGCCATGTAGACGTCGAGCAGCGTCTGGATGCTTTCTCGCGGTTGCGGGACGAACGGCGCGTCGCCGGCCACCTCCAGGTACGAGTTCAACAGCGCGGCACTGCTGAAATCGATCCAGTAGCGCACCCAGCGCTCCATCTGCAAGTAGTCTTCCCGCCGGACCACCAGCCCGGAAAAGTAGTCCTCCAAGACCCAATAGCCGGCCTGGTCGATCGAGCGGAGCATACGGGCGACGTCGAGCAAGGCCGACGCCTTGATCCGCCGCTCGCTCAACGGGCGGTCGGTGTCTCCCTCGAAATCGACGATCACGAAGTCATTCTCCGTGCGAAGCACCTCACCCAGCGTCAGGCTGCCGTGGCAGCGGATGCGCGTGGTGGAGATGCTGCCCGAGAGAACCGCACGAAGCACGGCGAACAGGTCCTCGGTGTTGGCTAGTAGTGTCTCGGCGTCGCGGCGGGTTTCCTCCTTCAACTGGTCAACGCGGCTGCGCAGGAAGCGGAAGGTCCGGCCGGCGCTGTTGCGGATGCCCTGGTACAACGAACGCTGGTATAGCCGCGAGAAGGGCTCCGGGGCGAAGGCCAGGTTGTCGACGTTCGAGCTAAGCGCCCAATGCAATTCGGCAATCCGCCGGCCGAGCAACCTCATGGTCTCCAGATAATTGCCGAAAAGCTGTTCCGCCAGTGGTGGCGGCGGAAGCTCACTTCGGGCAAGCAGCGGCACGCCCAATTGCTCATCCGGGGGCTCGGGGATCAGGGTGTTGTCAATGATCCGCTCGAAATAGGTGGTCAGCGCGGCGAGCGTGTACTCCCACGCAGTGCCTTGGTTCTCAACGAACGCCTCGAGGATCCCCAAGGTCATCGACGGGTGGCGGCTCACCTGATACTCAATTGCGCCGAGTAGCGGCGGGACATGCGGGAACGCGACTGACTCCGTCAGGAAGGAGCCGAGCTCCCACTCCGGGTTGATGCCCTCCTCCAGCCGGCGGAAAAGCTTCAGCAGTTGCCGATTGCCGAGCATGACGGAGCTATTGTGGTGCGGCTCCTTGATCGGCGTGACCTCCAATGCCTCGTCCTGGACGCTGCGAAGCTGCCGTCCGGCATGGCCGGGGCGGCCTTGAGCCTTGCCCATCCAACCACGCAACACCCGGCGTTGGGCGATCAGCTCCAACAGGGCCATATTGAAGTCCGTGTCATGGAACGCGTCGTAGAGCACCCCCGCCTCATGCAGCCCGTCTCGCTCGACTTGCAGCCGGGCGACAACGCGCTCGGCGGCCACCGTGTCGAGCCGTTCGATGTGCTCTTCGCTGCCGTAGCCCAGTGGCAGGAGGTAGGCTTCCGATTCACCTTCGGTATAGTCGACCTCCGCGATCACCAGGTAGGCTTCCGGCCGTTTCGAGAGATGCCGCAGGGAAATCGCCTCGACGATGCGAACCGCGCGCACCGTCCGTCCGCGCCCGCCGAACCAGTGGAACGACGCCAGGAAGCCCGGCAGCAACCGTTCGAGGTTCGCCTTGGCCGAGCCTTGAAAAACGGCGTCCCATTGGTCCTCGACCTCGAGCACGGGCAGTTCCGGTTCAGCCCCGACATGCAGTCCGGGCAGCTCGCTCGGCTCGCGCGGAACCTCGGCCGGCCGCAAAGCGAACCAGAAGAACGCGTGCGGCGTCAGCGTCAAGAGATAGGGCAACTCACCGATCCGCGGGAATTGGATATGCCCGAAAACTTCCACCGGCGTGAATCCCTCGAACTCGGAAAGGTCCAATTCCACGAACTGCGCGAACCGCGACAAGTTGGCCACGACCAGCACCGACTCAGTGCCCAGCCGGCGGATGAACGCCAGCACCTTCGGGTTGGCCGGGTAGAGAAACTCCATCGTCCCGCCCGTAAACGCCGGAAACTGCTTCCGCAGGTTGATCAGCCGCCGCATCCACGAAAGCAGCGAATGCGGGTTGCGGCTTTGTGTCTCGACGTTGATCGTCTCGTAGTGGTATTCGTAGTCGAAGATCGGCGGCAGGTAGAGTTGCTGCGGGTTGGTCCGGGAGAAGCCGGCGTTGCGGTCGGCCGTCCACTGCATGGGCGTGCGCACGCCATTGCGGTCGCCGAGATAAATGTTGTCGCCCATGCCGATCTCGTCGCCATAGTAAATGACCGGCGTACCCGGCAGCGAGAACAGCAGCCCGTTGAGCAGCTCGATCTTCGGCCGGTTGTTCTGCATCAGCGGAGCCAGCCGCCGGCGGATGCCCAGGTTCAGCCGGGCCTGCGGGTCCCGGGCGTAAATGCGGTACATGTAGTTCCGCTCCTCCTCGGTGACCATCTCCAACGTCAATTCGTCATGGTTGCGGAGGAAGAGCATCCATTGACAATTCTCCGGAATCACCGGCGTCTGCTGAAGGATGTCGATGATCGGGAAGCGGTCTTCCATGTGGACTGCCATATACATCCGGGGCATCAGCGGGAAGTGGAACGCCGCATGGCACTCGTCGCCTTCGCCGAAATAGGCGGCCGCGTCCTCGGGCCACTGGTTGGCCTCGGCCAGCAACATGCGGCGCTGGAAACGGCCGTCGACATGCCCACGCAGCTTCTTCAGGAAGGCGTGCGTCTCGGGCAGGTTCTCGCAGTTGCTCCCCTCGCGCTCGTAGAGATAGGGGACCGCGTCGAGCCGCAGGCCGTCGACCCCCATCCCCAGCCAATGGTCGAGCGCCTGAAGCACAGCCCGTTGGACCTCGGGATTGTCGAAGTTCAGGTCGGGCTGGTGGTGGTAGAAGCGGTGCCAATAGTAGGCGTGGGCGACCGGGTCCCACGACCAGTTCGACGTCTCGAAGTCCTTGAAGATGATCCGTGCTTCCTGGTAGCGGTCGGACGTGTCGCTCCAGACGTAGAAGTCGCGCCACCGGCTGCCCGGCTTCGACCGCCGTGCCCGCTGGAACCATGGGTGCTGATCCGAAGTATGGTTGACCACCAGTTCGGTAATCACCTTCAGCCCTCGGCGATGCGCTTCGCGCAGGAACGTCTTGAAGTCGCCCAGGGTGCCGTAGTTCGGATGGATACTACGGTAGTCGGCGATGTCGTAGCCATCGTCCTTCAGTGGGGAAGGATAGAAAGGCAACAGCCAAATGGCCGTGACCCCCAGCTCTTCGAGGTAGTCCAGCTTGCGCGTCAGGCCGAGGAAATCGCCGATGCCGTCGTCATTCGCGTCGAAGAACGACCGCACGTGAAGCTGGTAGATCACACCATCTTGGTACCATTGGGGATTCGTTCCACTCATGGATTCACTTTTCTCCCTCGGACTCCCAGTTGGCGATCCGCAACACGGCAACCGCCCGGCCGCTTAACGGATACGCCTCGCCGTGCAGGAATTCCACCGTCTCCGGCTCGTCCTCGGCGGTATCGACAATCAATTCCCAATACTCTTCGTCTTTGTGCCAAGGCAGCGTGAACGGAACCGGCTCCTCGTAGGCATTTAGCAGCAATAGCAAGGTATCGCCGGCCATCGGCTGGCCGCGAGGGTCGACCTCACTGATCGCGTCGCCGTTGAGCCGGACGCCGATACAGCGGACGAAATCCTCGTTCCAGGCCTCGTCGGTCATCTCCTCGCCGCTGGGGTCGAGCCAGGCGATGTCCTTGATCCCCAGGCCGCGGATCGGCCGGCCTTGAAAGAACTTCGGCCGGTGCAACACCGGATGCTCGCGGTGCAGTTGGACCATTTGGGCGACGAAATCGAGGAACGCCTTGCGACGCTTGTCCAGGTCCCAGTTGAGCCAACTGATCTCGTTGTCCTGGCAATAGGCGTTGTTGTTGCCGCCCTGAGTATGGCTCAGTTCGTCCCCCCCGCGGATCATCGGCACGCCCTGCGAGAGCATTAGCGTGGCGATGAAGTTTCGCTTCTGCCGCTCCCTGATCGCGACGACTTTCGGATCGTCGGTGGGGCCCTCGACGCCGCAGTTCCAGCTCAGGTTGTGCGATTCGCCGTCGTGGTTCTCCTCGCCGTTGGCCTCGTTGTGCTTCTCGTTGTAGCTGACCAGATCCTGCAAGGTGAAGCCGTCGTGGGCAGTGACGAAGTTGATGCTGGCATACGGCCGCCGGCTGCTCTGTTCGTACAGATCGCTACTGCCGCACAGCCGCGTGGCAAATTCCGAGACCACGCCCCCTTCGCTTCGCCAGAACCGCCGGATCGTGTCGCGGTACTTCCCGTTCCATTCGTTCCATCCTACCGGGAAGTTGCCGACCTGATAACCGCCCTCGCCCAAATCCCACGGCTCGGCGATGAGCTTCACCTGCGAGAGGACCGGGTCTTGGTGGATGATGTCGAAAAACGCCCCCAGCCGGTCGACCTCGTGCAACTCCCGGGCCAACGCGCTGGCCAGATCGAATCGGAAGCCGTCGACGTGCATCTCGGTGACCCAATAGCGCAGACTGTCCATGATCAACTGCAGCGTGCGGGGATGAAGCATATTCAGCGTATTGCCGCAACCGGTGTAGTCCCTATAATAGCGGCGGTCGTCGGGCACCAGACGGTAGTACGACGCATTGTCGATTCCGCGCAGCGACAGCGTCGGCCCCAGGTGGTTCCCCTCGGCCGTATGGTTGTAGACCACGTCGAGGATCACTTCCAGCCCCGCCGCGTGCAACGCGCGGACCATCTGTTTGAACTCGACGACCGAGTCCGCGCCGGGGCCGGTCGAGGCGTAGCGGGTGTCGGGTGCGAAAAAGCCCAGCGTATTGTAGCCCCAATAGTTGCGAAGGCCGCGCTCGACGAGATGCCGGTCGTCGACGTGGTGATGCACCGGCATCAGTTCGACGGCCGTGATCCCCAGCTTCTCGAAGTGTTCTAGCGCAGCCTCGGAAGCCAGCCCCAGATACGTTCCACGCAATTTCGGTGGCACACCGCGGTGGAGCTTGGTGAAACCCTTGACGTGGACTTCGTAGATGACCGACTCGTGCGGGGAAGTTTTCGGCGGCCGCACGTCGCCCCAGGTAAACGCCTGATCGATCACCGTCGCCAGCGGCGCGTAGGCCCCATTGTCGCGGTCGTCGAAATCGAGGTCCTCCTTCTCGCTACCGAGGCGATAGGCGAACATCTCGTCGGCCCACTCGAGATCGCGGCCGATCGCCCGAGCGTACGGGTCGAGGACGATCTTGTTGGCGTTGAAGCGGTGGCCCGCGGCGGGGTCGTACGGCCCATGGACACGGTAGCCGTAAAGCTGCCCGGGCCGGACGTCCGGCAAATAGCCGTGCCAGACCAGGTCGGTCTGCTCCGGCAATGCGATACGATGGCTTTCCTCGGGATCGTCGATCGAGTCGAACAGGCAGAGATCGACCCCGGTGGCATGTTCCGAGAAGATGGCGAAGTTCACTCCGCCGCCATCCCAGGTAGCACCCTGGGGGTAGGGACGTCCCGGCCATACTCGCATCGGATTACCCTCCTGAGGTCCACAAGATCCTATCCAACGCCGACGGACTCCCCCATTGTAGGGCGATCGGCTACGAAGGAAAATGGCCTGAGGGCGCATCCGTTCCAAGATTGGCAAAAGGTCAGCGCAAAACGCCAAGAACGTCACCTGTTTTCTTGCAGGCGACTCTTACGCTCGGCGCCTGTTAGAACCGATATTCCAGCCCAAAGTTCAGCCCTTGGGCCCAGAAATCGGTGGTAAGGAAGGTGAACTCCGGACGTCGCGCGCCGGTGGGGCCGTCGGGCGGCAGTTGCGAGACGTCCAGGTCGATCTGGTCGCCCGGTCGAGCGACCTTGCTCCAATAGAGGAACGTGTAGCCGAAGCTGGCGTGCAGCCGCGGTGTGAGCATGTAGCTGAGCGTCACGCCCAGTTCCGGAATGATCGCGAAGTCGTCCTGCCCATAGTGGCCGACGTTGGTTTGCTGGGCCAGAAGGCCTCCGACCGAGGCTGTGCTTCCCCCGCCCGGGGTCGTCGTGACCGTCTCGCCGTCGATCGTCACTTCCGAGCGGCTGCTGCCCAGGGCAAGCTTCGCCAACAGTTCCAGCGACCAACGGCCTCGCTGCTCGAGGTAGAGGAAGCCGGCCTCGGCACCATGGAACCGCGACTGCGTATCGAACAGGTCGAACACCTCCCGCGTGGTGCCGGCGGCGATCTGCCCTTGGGCTTCGTCCCATTCGCTTTGATGGCCGATTTCCAGCCGCTCGTCGAGCCGCGCGAACCGGTAGCCGACCAGGAACCCGGCCTGTTGGCAGCCGTTATTGAGGAAGATGCGGCGGACCAGCACTTCGGCGCCCTGCAGTTCGGTCGACGCTTCGGCCGTGATCGAACCGTCGAGCAACTCGGGGTGGGCGATCAGCATCGCGGCGTCGGTGTTGGTGGCCAGGTCGAAATAGGGTCGGGCGAGGATCCAGTGCTCGGCGGCGTTACCGCTTAGCTCGGTCGTTTCGCGCCCGATGCCGAGGTAGTTTGCCTCAACGGCCAGTTCGCAAGGCATCAGCCACCAGCCCAGCGTCAGCCGGCCGCCGGAATGCATGTCGGTGTTCACATCGCCGCCGCCGAACAGGATGCTCGTGGAATCGAGGCCCAAGATGCCGGAATCCGCCACCGATGTGCCAAGTTCGCTGGTGGTCACCAGCGGTGGGTAGGAACTGCCCTCGGTCCACCACATCAGGTATTCGCCGCGGATCCAGAAGCGGTCGGGCCCCTCGAGCCAGCAACCCAACGGCGAGGACGTTTCGCTCCAGAGCGGCACCTCCGGATAGCCACCGTGGAACCACCCAGGACCCGCGACCGGCTCGTGGCCCAAGGGCTGTTCGAGCAGCATCGGATCTTCCGTGTATGGCGCGCTTTCGGTCACGCGATGCGGCGCGACGCCCTGGCAATCCTCACAAGGCCTGGCCTGGGCAATGGGCCTTGCGTCGGTCGGCATCCAACGCATCGGGGCTCGGGCTGTCCGCGGCGAGCCCCGCCGTTTCGCGACGACGGGCGGAGCTTCGGCAGCGCCTTGCTCCGGCATGTCCGCGACGGCCGGCTGCACCGGGTTCCATCGCGGCGCCAGTGGCCATTGGTCGCGAGGGACGGTCGGATCGACCCTTCCGAGCATCTGAGCCGCGGCCGGCACGGCCCAAAGCGTCGCCACAAGCACGCCCAGCACGAGTCTCAACCGCCGGGCATCCGGGCCACCGCAGATATTTTCAATGGTAAAGCGATTCCGTCGTTGACAGATCGGTCGTTGCATAGGTTCCATCCGAGCAATGGTTCCGCTTCCTTGCGGATATCTTTGCGAACGCAAGACACCGAACGAGGAGGGACCTATACAGGAAACGATTGCGTGGACGCAACCCCAATTCTTGCCAGCCCATCCCCCCGGAAGAACTGCGACAAGCAGTCGCGGCTACGCCAAGCGGCTCCGTCTGCCAGAACCCGCAAGACGCGACTACGAACGGCTGGCGCCGGAGGGGCCTCCGTCGATCAGCCCATGGAGCGTCGCCAGATTCCGCACGTCCCAATCGACGCCACCCTTCATGCCCTTGGGCGTTTCCAGATACATGGGTACCTTGCGGAACCGCCGGTCGCCGAGCAGCGCGCGAAACCCGTCGAGCCCCATCCGTCCGTGGCCGATATGGGCATGCCGGTCGATTCGGCTGCCGCACTCCCGCCGGCTGTCGTTAAGGTGAAAGACCTCGATCTTCCGCAGCCCAACGGTCGCGTCAAATTGCCGCATGGTCGCCCGATACCCGCTTGCGTCGGTCAGGTTATACCCGGCTGCGAAGACATGGCACGTGTCGAAGCAGACGCCCAGCCGGTCGGGATCCTTCAGCCGATCAAGCACTCGGGCAAGCTGCTCGAATCGCCAGCCGAGCGACGTGCCCTGTCCGGCCGTGGTTTCCAGCAGGCATCGGACGCTTAGTCCGCGTGTTTCGGCCGCGACGCTTCCCAGCGACTGAACGATCCGCCATAGCCCCAGGCCCTCGGTGCTTTCCGTGTAGGCCCCCGGATGGACGACCAGATGGCCCAGGCCGAGCATTTCGGCCCGATGCATTTCCTCGATGAACGCCTCGATCGATTTTCGCCGCAGCAGGCGGTCGGGACTGGCCAGATTGATCAAGTAGGAGGCATGGCCGATCGGAAAACGGATGGCATGCCGCACAAGGGCCTCGCGGAACTGCTTGACCTCCTCGGGCAGGATCGGTCGGGCCTTCCATTGGGTGTTATTCTTCGTGAACAACTGCACGCACATAGAGCCACACGCGCTTGCACGCTGGACGGCCCGACCAAAGCCGCCGGCAATCGACATATGGGCACCCAGAATGGCCATCTTTCGCAATTTGGACAATGGGAGCGACTGAAACTGCATGGTTCAATAGGCGTTTTGTCCCGGCAGCGTTCCAAGCAATCGCAAACCACAGCCCCGTTTATTCGGGGGGGGGTGGCGACCTCCTCGCCGCGCGCCATGGACGCGCCATGAAAGCTTTCCGGAATTGGGGACCGCCTGCTTGCCTTCGCTGCAATATTCAATATAAAATGGAAAGTGTGGGGAGCGTTGTTTTTGACGTACAGCGTCTTTTCTTTAGGAGCGGCTCATGCCCCAGCCATGGATGATCTTATTGTTCGTAGGGGCGGTCATCGCATTGGTTGCCATTGTATGGCGTCCGCTCTGGGCTTCCGTCCGGGAGTCCAGATTCGCCAGGGCGCGAAAGAGCTTCCATATTCAACGCGAGCGTCTGGAGATCAAGTTCCTCCAACTGGCTGCGGCCAAGGCCAAGCCCAACTCGCCTCACTGGACCGATTGCGAATTCGACGACGACGTCGCCTACGTCCGCAACCGTTCGACCGGTGAGCTGTCGGCCTTTGTGGCTGTCACGCTGGCCTGCCAGGACGGCAACGACCTGATATCCGGCGTCGGCGACCTGATTGGCAACCTCCAGGCCGGCACCGCCATCTTCCGCTTTGACCAGGACCACTGGGAAACCGACGGTCAGGCCATCCTGAATCTTAGCCCCGCCGAGGCCATTCGGTTCTACCAGAGCGATCTCGAAATGGTCGATCAGGAACCCGCCGGCCGGCGGTAAGGCTGGAAGCATCGTGGCACGGATTTGCAATCCGTGTTGTAGTCGAGTAGGCGGACTGCAAATCCATCCTCGGGGACTATCAACCCTCAGCCCACCAGCAGCTTTCTGAGCACCGTCTGCAGGATGCCGCCGTTGCGGTAGTAGTCCAGCTCGACGATCGTGTCGATGCGGACCTTTGCCGAAAACTCCTTGACCTCGCCGTCGTCGCTGGTCGCCCGGACAGCCAACCGGCTGCCCGGCTGCAAGTCGTCGCCGAGATCGGGAATCTCGAACACCTCTTCGCCGCTGAGTCCGAGCGACTGCCACGATTGCCCCTCGGGCAGTTCCAGCGGCAGCACGCCCATGCCCACCAGGTTGCTGCGGTGGATGCGCTCGTAGCTTGAGGCGATCACGGCCCGAACGCCCAGCAGGTAGGTGCCCTTGGCGGCCCAATCGCGGCTGCTGCCGGTGCCATATTCCTTACCGGCCAAGACGATCAGCGGCACGCCTTCTTCGCGGTAGCGCATCGCGGCGTCGTAGACCGGCATGGTCTCGCCGTCGGGCAGATGGCGCGTGACGCCCCCTTCGGTGCCTGGGGCCAATTGGTTGCGGATGCGGATGTTGGCGAACGTCCCCCGGGTCATCACCCGATCGTTGCCGCGCCGCGAGCCGTAGCTGTTGAAATCGATCGACGTCACGCCCTGCTCTTGCAGGTATTGCCCGGCGGGGCTGCTGGCCGCGATCGCCCCGGCCGGCGAAATGTGGTCGGTCGTCACCGAATCGCCCAATGCCAACAATACCCGCGCGCCGCGGATCGGCTCGATCGGCCCCGGCTCCGGTGCCAGATCGACCAGAAACGGCGGCTCCTGGATGTACGTGCTGCTCTGATCCCAGGGGAACAACTCGCTGGCGCTGACGGGCAGGTCGTTCCACGTCGGATTGGCCTCGAACACGCCGCCATAGCGCCGCTGGAACATGCCCGGTTCGATCGCCTCGGCCGCCACGGCCTCGATCTCCTCGGCGCTGGGCCACAGCTCGCGCAGATAGACCGGCTTGCCGTCGCTGTCTTTTCCCAACGGCTCGTGGACCAGGTCGATATCGACCGTGCCGGCCAGTGCGTAGGCGACCACCAGCGGCGGGCTGGCCAGGTAGTTGGCCTTCACCAGCGGGTTGATCCGGCCCTCGAAATTGCGGTTGCCGCTGAGCACGGCCGCCGCCACGAGGTTGCCCTGCTCGACCGCCTCGCCGACCGGCCCGGGCAGCGGCCCGCTGTTGCCGATGCAGGTCGTGCAGCCGTAGCCGACCGTCTGGAACCCCAACGCATCGAGCGGCCGATCCAGGCCGGTCTTCTCCAGATAATCGGTCACCACGCGGCTGCCCGGCGCGAGGCTCGTCTTCACGTGCGAAGGCACCGTCAGACCCCGCTCGGCCGCCTTTTGGGCCAGCAGCCCGGCCGCCAGCATGACCGCCGGGCTGCTGGTGTTCGTGCAACTGGTGATCGCCGCAATCACCACCGCGCCGTGGCCGATCGTGCCGTCGCCGGCGATCGTGGCCGTGCGGCCGCACTGCTGGTCGTCCAGCGCGAAGCCGCGTTGGCTGGTCGGCGCCTGCAGGGCATGCTGGAAACTCGGCTTCATGTCGGCCAGCGCCACGCGGTCCTGGGGCCGCTTCGGGCCGGCAAGGCTCGGCTCGACCGTGCCCAGCTCCAACGAAAGCGTCTTCGTGTAGCGCGGCGCCGGCGTGTCGGCCGTGTGGAACAACTGTTGTTCCTTCGTGT
>Ga0180434_10001873_pt1 | contig 29203 bp, 25 predicted proteins | sample SS_ome_7_FD_132453 | JGI IMG/M metagenome (GOLD analysis project Ga0180434, IMG submission 132453) | Hypersaline lake sediment archaeal communities from the Salton Sea, California, USA - SS_1_D_2 metaG | ecosystem: Environmental > Aquatic > Non-marine Saline and Alkaline > Hypersaline >... | reverse complement strand
GGCGACGGCGATATCGACATCGTTACCCGAGATCAGTCGGAGTTCGGACATAAAGCGGGCAACAAAATCTATCTCTGGTACCAGGATAAACTTGGCGGATGGACGAAGAGGGAGATCACCTGTCCCCACGGAGAGGCGATCGCGCTGGGTGACATCGACAAGGACGGTGACGCGGACATCGTTATCGGCGGAATCTGGTTCGAGAACGGTGGCACCGTCGGCAGTCCGTGGACAGCTCATGAATTTGGCTCGTGGCATCCGAATGCAACCGTGCAGGTAGCTGACATCAACGGAGACGAGCGCCCGGACGTGGTGCTGTCGCCCTCTGAGCTAAGGGGGCAGTTCTACAAGACGTCTTGGTTCGAAGCGCCCGCCGACCCAAAGCAGGGCAACTGGTCCGAGCACGTTATCGTGGAGCGCATCGAATGCGTGATTCATGGACTAGCAGCGGCAGATATGAACGGCGACGGTGCGGTCGATGTGGTGTACTCGGAGATGCATCAGGGCAAAGACCCGGATGAAGTGGCTGTCTGCATCAATCAGGGAAAAGGCTCGTCCTGGAAGAAACAAGTTGTCTCGAAGAAAGGCTCGCACTTCATCCGTGTCGGCGACATCGGCAACGATGGTGACATGGACATCATGGGGGCGAACTGGAGCGGCCCGTACCAGCCTGTGGAATTGTGGGAGAATCGGTCCGCCGGCTCGGCCCCGCTTTCCGGAACGAGGCGTCGGCCATGACAGCGACTGCCGGCTGGACATCTGCGCGGGTAGGGCGATGAGGAGATTCGTCTAATTTCCTTGCAGAACCGGCGGATTTGCGATACAGTAACGAGGACTCGGAGAGGTGGCCGAGTGGCTGAAGGCAACGGTTTGCTAAACCGTCCAGTGGGTATACACCCGCTGCGCGGGTTCGAATCCCGCCCTCTCCGTTGTGGGGTACCGCCGGCGACGGCTTCTCGACCCCGCCGTTGAAGCTCAAGCACCTGGATGGTTTTGCTGTGCACGGCATACTCCTGTAACTGCAAAGTCGGGCTGGAAGCACACGGAGACTGGCTTGTCGGTTTAGGGAGGTTTTCATCATCTTCACCTGTGCGCTCAATGCGACCCACCTGCCCTCTGTCACGGCCAATGTGTAGGCCCGGCAGTCTTACATTGGCTTTCCTTTTTCAAGAAGGGCCGGCCAGCCCGTCCGTGGTGGCCAGCCCGATCCTGCTTTCATGCCAAACTCACTCGGGCCTTACGGATTGTTGTCCTGGAGCCAGTGATTCAGCAAGATGACAAGGTCAGCGCAATCAACACGACAGTCCTGATTGAGATCCCCCACGGGATACGGATGATTCGCATCGCCGCAGAATGATATTCCTCCCGTGATTTCAAACTGCGCTGCCGGTGGCTGTGCTGCAAAGTCGATTGTCCCATGGGCTTCGAGTCGACCCACCACGCTTGCGTACATTCCCGTCCCAGAGGCAATGTCCATTTGCGCAGTTATAGCATACAGCCCGGGTGTGCCCGTCGGCGTCGCAACCTCCTGATCAGATGTCGTGATGCTGCTGCCGTCGGCGAACGTGAATTCGTGCGTGGCCTTGACATACTGTACTCCATTGGCGTCGACGACCGGCGGCTCCAGTACTGTCACCACCAGGTCCGCAGATTTCTCATGACCATGGATAATGAGCGTTGCCGCGCCTTGAAACTGGTGGTCATTGATAGCAGTCGTAGCCCCAGAGCCCGTCGTATCCTCAAGAATTGCTCCTGCAAGCTCAAATTGGGCTGTCGGTGGCTCCGCCGCGAAATTCATTGTACCGTTGGCAACAAGATGGCCGCTGATCCCTGCATAGATCCCAGTTCCCGACACGACCTCCATGTTCGCTGTGAGTGTGTACAGGCCGGGTGTCGCCGTAGGCTCGGCGGTCTCCTGGTCGGATGTCGTGATGCTACTGCCGTCGGCGAAGGTAAAGGTGTGCGAGGCCACGACATGGTGTACCCCATTGGCATCGATTTGCGGCTCGGCCAGGACGGTCACTACGAGATCTGCTGATTTCTCATGTCCGTGGATGTTGAGTGTCGCGGTTCCGGCAAACTGGTTTTCGCTGATGGCGGCGGTGGCCCCGCTACCGGTCGTGTTGTCAGAAGCCGTGACCGTGACAGCCGCGACAGCGTTTAATGCGGTTGACAGTAGAACCATACTTGCAACCATCGTTGCGCATCCGGTGCTGATGATCTTGTTCATTTTTAGTTCCCTTCAAAAGAAAGATTTCGATTTCACTATTGTTCCGAGTGAGTCAGTTTCGTTTCATAAACTTTCATTTTCTTTTTTTTTCGTCTCCTTCCCACTATCGCTGGGCAGCGAAGAGCACACGGTCCGGGCCCCGGACGTAGTCTAACGCGCCAGCTCCTCGATTTGCTCGGTGCTCAGGGTATGGTTGTAGATGCGGACGTCATCGATCAGGCCGGACCAAAAAGTTCCGGGGTCGAGATTGCTGCCGGCCCCGATATAGAGCCCTGCATCCGAACCTCCCAGGAGCGGATGTTTGTCGGCGGCTACTTCGACACCGTTGATGTACAGCACTCTGTCGGGCGGGTCCCAGACGAGTCCTACACGGTTCCACTGGCCGTCAGTGACAACCGTTTCTGACGCTAATGAGCGAAGCAAGCCCGGGTAGTCCGTGATCAGCGAGCCATTCGATGGGTCTGTGGCAAGCCAGCCTACTCCAGGGACTGCTTCTTGAGACAGGATTACCTGGCCCGGCGCCCCGCCCTTGACCCATGCAAACACGCTGAATGGTGCTTGGACCGCGCCCACAGCGAAGGGCGTACTCACATAATCATCGATTCCGTCGAATTCCAGCGCGCCGTTTACCTTGCCGCCGGCAGGCCGCCACAGCGGACCGATAACAAAGCCGTCATTGTGGCCGGCGCTGTCGTGGGCCATGTAGCCTTCTGTCTCGTCCAGCTTCCAGTAAGCAACCAGGCCTGCGGGCAGAACTTCCTTGAGCCAGTAATCAGCAAAAACAGCCAAGTCCTCACAATCCGTCCTGGCGTTGGCAAAGGGTGATTCATTCTGGTGCCAGTATTCAGCAAGTAGGGAGAAATCTCGAAAGTCTACCTTCTCGTCACCGTTAAAGTCAGCCATGGTCGTGATTGAGGCCTGCCACAAATCAGAGCCACCAAGTGCACCGGGGCGGCTCTCCGCCCACGAACAGAAGTACATCAGCGATCCGTCGGCCCAAAACGATGGGGTCATCTCGTCATCTGCTGTGTTGATGGTCTCTCCGAGGTTGACGGCGGTTGACCAAGGAGCTTCTTTGCTGGGGCGCGTCGTGACATAGAGATCATAGTTGCCAAACCCGCCACTGCGAGTCGAGTTGAAGAAGAGCGTCAACCCGTCGGGAGAAATGCTCGGACAGGCATCGACCGCTGCACTATTGACTGCCGGTCCAAGATTGACCGGATCAGACCAAGCGCTATCGGTCGTAGGTCGCGTCACGACGTATATATCGTCGGCGCCGTATCCACCTCTGCGTGAGCCGATATAGAGTTCCAGGCCGTCAGCCGAGATGCAGGGCATACATTCGTCGCTGGATGTATTGATGCCCGCGCCTGCATTCACCGCAGCGGGCCACGGAGCATCCGTGGATGAGCGCGTACTTACCCAGATATCGCCTTGACCCAGTCCGCCGGAGCGGTTTGAGCGAAAATACAATGTCAGCCCATCGCCCGATATGCTCGGTCCATAGTCCTGAGCCCAACTATTGACAGCCGCGCCAAGATGAACCGGTTGGGACCATTTATCGACCGTGGAGGTCCGCGTGGCCACCCAAAGATCGTGGGCGCCTACCCCGCCCGGTCGCGTTGATCCAAAGTAAAGGGATAGGCCATCATGCGAGATGGAGGGAGTGCCGTCGTTGTAGGACGTATTTACGTTTGGCCCAACATTTGTGGTCACACCAAAGGTGAAGTCTGCTGCGTTCGCACTTTTGAGATTACCAGCAACAAGACTGATCATCAGTGCTAAGCACGCAAACCTGAGTGTGCTGCTATCAAACGGTTTCATCCTATACCTTCCTTTCTTCGTCTGTCTACGACGTGTGCGCAGACCCTCCACGGACGACATCACAATAGCATTTTAGATTTTTGTCTGCCGGTACTCTTACGAGGGACTTGTGTCCCTCGATTTAACTCAAGTTATTGTTATGCGTAACCGACTCTATTTGTATTGTCTCAGTTCAATTATCTCCGTCTCCGGCATTCCTAAGAGCAGTGTTGCCTCTGCTTGTATCCAAATCCACCCAAGCGGAGGTTTGTGAGTCTCCATCCACTCCATGGCCTTGGCATAGGATGCGCGGGCCTTCTCCTTCTGTCCGAGCTGCCAATAAGACATGGCCTGTAGAAGGCTACCCTCAGCGTTTCCCTCGGGTCGTTCCACCACAGGGCGCATCAGTTCAATCGTCTCTTCCCAATGGCCGGCGCGGTAATGGGCGAGGGCCAGAACGCCGATCCAGTATGGCCGTTTCTCCACAGTTCGTTCTGCCAAGAGTATCGCCAGCGGCGACATTGTCTGGCTCCGGCCGTAGGGCGGCCAACAGTATCTGAACCAGATCTCCAGTAGAAATCCCCAGGGAGCAAAATCACCGCGGCTCAGGGCTAACTCAAGGTCCTGTAGGTACGCCGATGCGCCTTGCTCTCCGTAGAGCCAGAGTGCTTGCTCGGCCCGACGCAGATAGAGTTCGGTGTACTCCGGGGTGTCCTTAATCGCCTTGTCATAGTAGTCGATCAGGGCTTGACCATGCTCCTGGACAGTTTTGCCTGGGCCGAACATCTCCTGTAGCGACGATCCTTCCGGTATATCGATGACCCAGGTCTCGACATAAGGAAAATTGAGAGTAAGTCCAAACCGCCTGCGGTTGGGGGACCAACCTAAGCCTGCAATAGGACCGTCGATGAGCTTGCGACCTTCTTTGGTTCTGCGGTCATACATCCACAATCCCGTGGTCCTAGCCGCTCTACCGCTGAGCACCATCTGTTGTGCATCTGCAGACCATCCTGCACCGTGACTCCACAACGGACCTCGCCACGTCTCCACAACCTCCTTGTTGGCGATGTCCGTGATGCGTAGATCCCCTATCGCCTCGGAAACATATCTGCCGTCGGGCGAGACCAACGGCAGAAAGGCCGGGGCCACTATCACGGGTTCCGGCTGGGCGTTTTCGTCTTCAACGGAGATGCGCATGGTCACTATGCCGGAGTGGGTCTGATAGTAGAGGTACCCCGGACTCTCGCTCCATTGAGGAAAGTAGCCCCCGACTAACGGGCGGGGCTCCTCCGTACCGTCGGGGCGGATGAGGCATAGTTCCTCGACGTCAAACCCCTCGGGTTGCAGGGTCGGGTCCGCCAGCATGGCTGAGGTCATGATCTTGCGTTGGCGATTGTAAACGATATATCTGCCGTCGGGTGACCATACGGCGCCTCCGCCCGGAACGGCGAGGAGCTTGCGTTCGCCCGTCTCCAGATCAAGTACGGCCAGACCGCTGAACCCCGGAGTTCCCGTACTGTAGACCAGCTTAGATCCGTCCGGCGACCAACTGCCTCCGGACCCGAACCGCACCAGTCGTCTGGCCCGCTTACTGAGGTATTGATAGTAGTCGGCGGCCTCGGTCAGCGCGCGAAAGGCAGGCCCTTGCGGGGCTGCGCCGGGAGGATGCCACGTTCTTCCGGCCGCAAGCGCGTCAAAGACATACTTGGCCGCATACCGCTGAAGCCTCATGTAGATGTGGTATGCCGGTTCGCCGGCGCCCAACGCATTCAGATTCATCCGGTGCTTCGCCTTGGGATGCTGAATAATAGCTCGATGGGTTACTACCGCTGAATCATACCGACCTAAGGCCACTTGTGCGCAATAGACATCGAAGTGGTATCGTAGATCGTCGGGCTCGATAGAGACGCACTTCATTGCATCGGCAAGGGCCTGTTCATAGTCGCCCATAGACATGGATGTCTGGCGTCGCTGGTCGTAGGGTTCCGCCTCGCCGGGCGACAAACGGATGGCCTGACGGTGGTCCTCAAGGGCCTCACCGAAGCTGCCAATCCCCCGTAGCGCCGTCGCACGCAACGAATAGCCGAGAGGACTCTCAGGCCGAATCCCGATCATGCGTGAGGCATCGGAGAGCATCTTGACGTAGTCCTCAGCGGCATAATACAGATAGACGCGCTCCCGCAGGGCATCATAGTGCTGCCCATCCTTCTCAAGGACCTGGCCGAGAAAACGCAGCTTTCTGGGGACGGCGTTTGCCGCCATGCCTTTGAGAAAATCATAGGTCGCGGTCCCGGCCAGCAATTCCTCGGCCTTTCGTCGATGGTAGTCCCATTGCTCTTGGTATTGACCTATTTCCTCCGCGTTGTTCGGATCGCCCTCATAGTAAGTCTGCGCCATGAGAAAATGCGCCTCGCCGGCGACGCGATCGGCCCCTTCCAGCAAATCGTTCAACGGTATCGTGGCGGCCGCAGCGCTTTCGGTGTTCATGATGATTTTGGCGTTGAGCAGTCTCGCTTCGCGTCCCACGTGCGCGCTGTCAAGAATCGATGCGAGCTGTTCCTTCGCGCTATCGAAGTCCCGCCTCGAGAAGGCCTCCCGAGCCTTCCAGAGGGCATCGGCGTGCCTCAGAGACGCGGTTCTCGACGCGACGCGCTGGGCGCGGAGGTACATTCCCGCAATGGTGGCCATAGCTGCCAGGAGTAGACAGGCCAAGAGCACGCCTATTACCTTTGATTTGTACCTACGAACGTACTTTCGCATGCGGTAACCAACGCCGGGAGAGCCCGCTGTAACAGGCTCGTTATTCAGGTGCCGTTGGATATCAAGGGCCAACTCGTGCGTGTTTTCGTAGCGCTGAGTGCGGTCCTTCTCCAAGGATTTCATCACAATCCAGTCCAGGTCGCCGCGAATCGCTTTTCGCAGAAGGTCAGGCGTGGAGCCGCGGTGCTTCGCTATTTCCGTCAGCGTTCCGCCGAGGGTGCTTAACATAGTGGACGGCCTGGTGGGTTCTTCTTCCCGGATGATTCGCTGCATCTCAAGATAGCCTGCTCTGCGGAGCTGCTCTTCGCTGAAAGGTGGCGTCCCGGTCAGCAGCTCATAGAGCAAAACGCCGAGTGAGTAGATGTCGGAGCGGGTATCGATATCCAGGTCGCTCAACTCTGCCTGTTCCGGACTCATATATGCGGGCGTGCCGATGATGTGGGCGTAACGGGTGAACAGCGTCTTTTCCGTCAGCCGCTGCCTTGTGGCCTTGGCAATGCCGAAGTCGATGATCTTGGGAACGGGTGTGCCGTCACGATGCGTGACCATCACATTGGAGGGCTTGATATCTCTGTGGATAATGCCTTTCTGGTGGGCGTGCTGGACGGCGTTACAGACCTCAATGAACAAGGCCAGCCGTTCACGCATGTTCAGCTCGTTCTTGTCGCAGTATTCGGTGATAGAAACACCCGTAACCAGCTCCATGACAAAGTATGGCCGGCCGGTTTCGGTAGCCCCGGCATCGAGTACCTTGGCGATATTGGGATGGTCCATCATAGCCAAAGCCTGCCGCTCGGCCTCGAAACGGGCGATGACCTGCTTTGTATCCATGCCCAGTTTGATGATCTTCAGAGCCACCTTGCGGCCGATCGGCCTTTCTTGCTCGGCCATATAGACCACGGCCATGCCGCCCTCGCCGATCTTTTCCAGGAGCTTGTAGCGGTCGATGACCGTACCGGGGGATTCTTCTGGAAGGTCGTCCAAAGGACCTTGGTCTATGAAGACAGGAGATTCAAGAAAGTTGTCTCTATTTTCTCGAATCTTCAGGAGAGATTCTACACGCTCTAATAGCTCCAAATCATCACCACAGGCATCCTTAACATAGGTTGACCGCCCCTCGGGTGGCTCTTGAAGAGCAGCGTAGTAAATCTCTTCTTCACTTTTCGACTTGTTGACCATGAGTCTTTCCTCACGATGGCTCTATGATATAGAAGCGTAAATTGGCTGGATAATTCCCTCAGGAAAATGTCGATTCCCGAAAAAATTCTCAGCAGGAACGCTTCTGACGGTTCCTGAGGATTTCAAGCCGCAACCACGAACAGGCATAATCCCAGTATCGTTCAGCCGTAGCATGAGAAATGCCGAGTGCCTTGGCCGCCTGCTCGCCCGTCAGACCCGCGAAGTATCGAAGTTTGACAAGATCGGCTTTGGTCCGATCTATCTTGGACAACTTTTCCAACGCTTCATCCAAGTCGATCAAATCGTCGGAAACCGCAAGGCCATCCTGAGGTGCATTTACGTCGTCGAGCGGAACTCTTTTATGGCCGCCGCCACGCCGAAGGCTCTTCTTCTGCCTTGCGTAATCAATCAAGACACGTTTCATAGCTTCTGCCGCAGCCACGAAGAAGTGTCCTTTGCTGGCCCAACTCTGTTTCTCCAATCCCACCAACCGAATGTACGCCTCATGCACTAATGCTGTCGCCTGAAGCGTCTGGCCGGGTGCTTCCTGCGACAACTTCCGAGCCGCCAGAAGACGCAGTTCCTCATAGATCAGAGGAAGCAGTCTGTCCGCAGCTCGATTATCGCCGGCCTCAATGGCATTCAAGATGCGAGTGACATCAGTCATGCTTCTTCTCAAGAACAGGTGTCTTGCATCTCAGCCTCATGACTGCTGGTCACGAAACCAATGGATGCAAACACAATTCTATCAAAAATTGCGTAACCGTTCAAAGACCAACGCTTAGTAGCTTCGGATTGACTGTTTTCTGAGCCGGTGCCGCCAGCCTACAAGAGCCAGTTGGAAATGGATTTGCTGCCGGTGAGTAAGAAGACCTGGAGTGGTCCGTATCACATCGAGCAGTTAGCCCGTATCCGCCAATGATCGGCAGATTTCAGCGGCCGGCGATCACATAGCGAAGCAGAATTTAGCCACCAACTCACTTAGAATAAGAAAAAGCCGGGGGGATTCTTTCCGCCCGCGATGCGCAGATCACAAGGTTATGTGGTAGCTGAACGCCAGCACCTTGGGCTCAATGGTGGCGAAGTCTATAACCGCGTACAGGCGTTGGTCCCTTGCAGGCAAGATCTAACGGAGAGGGCGGGATTCGAACCCGCGGTAGGGACAAGCCCTACACGGCCTTTCCAAGGCCGCTCCTTCAGCCACTCGGACACCTCTCCAAAATAGTTTTGAGTTCTGAGTTTTCAGTTCTGCTTTTGGTTCTGGTAAGTATAACGACACAATGCGGACCCTGCAATGGCAATCTGGCGTAGGGACGGACCGTTGCGTTCGAGAAATTTCTTCACAAAATGAACCGCATAGCAGGCAAGACAGACTATGATAGATGGAATGAGCCGGTCAGTCGAGCAAGTTGTTGATGAAATACTGGTGATGGACTGCCAGAGCGGACGTGTCAAGGCTCTGGAGATGCTGGTCTCGCGCTGGCAGAAGCGTCTGTGGCGGTACGCGTACCACCTAACAGGAGACGCCGAGGCGGCATGGGACGTGACACAGGAAAGTTGGCTGGGTATTATTCGGGGCATTTCCCGATTGAACGATCCCGCGAAGTTCAGGGCCTGGGCCTATCAGATCGTCACGAACAAGGCGAGCGACTGGATACGCAGAGGCAATAGCCCGGTCCAGGCCGACACAGAGTTGGTCCGCCGGCACGGTCCGCCGGACCAGAAGCAAAGAGAACAAATCGCTGGCGATTTACACGGCATTCTGCGTCTGCTTCCCGCGCAGTGCAGGACTGTCTTGAGCCTGTACTACCTGGAGGAGTTCAGATTGGCTGAGGTGGCGAGCATTCTGCGCATCCCCGAAGGGACCGTAAAGTCGCGACTGCACAATGCAAGAAAAGAATTTAAAGAACTCTGGCAACAACATTGCGAATAAACTCAAGGAGAATCAAAATGAACGATGAACAGATCAGAAGAATCATTGACGACACCTACGATGACTCGAAAGAAGACTCCATAATGTCCATGGCAAAGGACTTCTACAGCAGAAAAATGTGGTCCACCGCAGTTCTGGTATGGGTGTGGGCTATCATCTTTTTTGCCGGGGCCGTTTATAGTGCCATCCAATTCTTGGAGGCCGATGAGACCAAATCGCAGATTATGTACGCTGCCATCTTCGTCGCGTGCGTGTTTGGCATCGGCCTCATGAAGGTTTTTGCCTGGGAGATGGTACACAGACACAGCATCAAACGCGAGATAAAGAGGCTGGAACTGCGCATCGCACAATTAGCCGATTCTTTTTCCCAACGGACGCCGAAGACGTAGGATCAGGACCGGCAAAGACGAGCGGGACAGTAGGGCAGCAGTGCTGCAACTGTCTCGCTCTTGAATGAATGTCGCTGTGCCGGGGACAATTTAGGATAGTCGCTTTCGGCGGGCGCCGGAGTATTGTAGAATAGAGAAGAAAGCTGTGCAGGCAGGCCAGTCTTCACGACGGGCAGGAGAAAAGATGAGGGTCATACTATTTACGGGAAAAGGCGGTGTGGGAAAGACCACCATTGCCGCTGCCACTGCGACACGGGCGGCCGAGCTCGGCCACAAGACCTTGGTCATCAGCACCGATGCCGCGCATAGCCTCGGCGACAGCTTTGACCTGCAGCTCGGCAACACACCGGCCAAGGTCAGTGACAACCTCTGGGCACAGGAAATCAACGTTCTGCATGAAATAGAGGCCAATTGGAAGACGATTCAGGAGTACATGGCCTCGTTTTTCAGGTCCACCGGTGTCGACGACATCCTTGCCGATGAGATGGCTGTGCTGCCCGGAGTAGAGGAGCTGTTCGGCCTGTTCCACATCCATCGGGCCGACCAATCGGGCAAGTATGACTGCCTTATCATTGACTGTGCGCCGACCGGGCAGACTCTGCGACTGTTGAGTATGCCGGAAGTCGCCCGCTGGTGGATGCAGAAGATCTTCCCGGTCGAGAGGAAGGTCGCCAAGACCCTGCGGGCGATGAAGAAAAAGACCATCATGTCCATCCCCATCCCCGAGGACCTGGTGTATGCTTCCATCCAGCAGCTATTCGATGACATCGGCACATTGAAGGAAATGCTGGCAGAGCCCGACAAAACGTCGGTCCGCATCGTGTTAAATCCGGAAAGGATTGTGCTGGAGGAGACGCAGCGGGCGTATACATACTTGAACCTGTACGGGTATCCGGTCGATTGCGTGATCGCAAACAGGATCCTGCCGAACGAGGTCACGGATTCTTACTTCTCCGGCTGGCGAAAAACGCAGCGCAAATATATGGACAAGGTCGAGAGCATGTTCTCACCCCTGCCGATCCTTCGAAGTAAGCTGATGCGTTCGGAGATCGTGGGACGCAAGCTGCTGGCTGAGTTCGGACGAGACCTTTACGGTAACGATGATCCAACGAAGGTCTTTTACGGCCAAAGAGCCCAGCAGGTTGTCAAAGACGGCGACGCGTATGTCCTCATTCTCAGGTTGCCCTTTGTGAAAAAGGCCGAATTGGATGTACTGAAGGATGAGGATGAGCTGACAATCCAGATAGGTGGCTATCGAAGAGAAATATTGCTTCCCGGTGCCTTGAGCTTGCTGCAGGTCGGCAAGGCAACGCTCGAAGCAAATGAGCTAAGGATTCATTTTGTGAAGGGAGAGTGATTTATGGCAAAGAGACACGAGAAAGTAACGAACCTGGTCAACTCCATGCTTGACGCCGAAAAGAACTTTTGGGACTTGTTCCTTGACTTCGTGCCCCAGGAGGCAAAGAAACACCTCAAGGCGGCCCGTAAAGAGAAGCTGATGGCGCTTCGTTCTATCCTGGATGCGAAGATCGAGCATCTGGAAGAAGACGAGAAGAAGGCAAGCAAAAAAGGCCCGCAAAAGGTCAAGGTGCAGTAGAACACCATTCGTCGTTGCGCAGTGCGGGCTTAGGAAAACGTTCTGTGGGAAATAGAGACCCCATGTCGCGGGAAATCCCTGCCGGAAGAATAGCAGTCAGATTCGTGATGGGCGTTGTCATTATGTCAGCGGCGTTCTTCGGATCAGCGGGCACACTTGCTTGGCCGGAGGCCTGGCTCTATATGCTTGTTCAATTTGGGTTTGCCGCGGCGATTGCCATCTGGCTGAAAAGGCACAATCCCGACTTACTGAAAGAGCGTATGATCTTCTGGAAGCATTCCGCAAGAGGCTGGGACACAGCCATCGTCATGACCGCAGCCGGTATTCTGGTTCCCTACCTCTTGTTGCCCGGTCTCGACGCGGTGCGTTACCAATGGTCGCACGTGCCGTTGCCCGTCAAGGCCATTGGCTTCGCGGGTATACTCATGTCCTTCGCTCTGATTTTCTGGGTCATGCGCGAGAATACGTACCTCTCGCGCATCGTCGAAATCCAACAAGATAAGGGCCACAAGGTGATCATTACAGGGCCATATCGCTATGTTCGACATCCTATGTATGTGGGAGTCGTCGTCTTGTCTCTCTGCATACCTCTGCTGCTCGGCTCACTGTTGACGCTCATCCCGGGCTCACTACTGGCAGCGCTTATTGTTGTTCGCACCTATCTGGAGGACAAAACACTATATGCAGAACTTGACGGATACAAATCCTATGCAAATACGGTGAGATATAGACTTTTTCCAAAAATATGGTAGATAGTTCGGCAGCAAGAATCGGCGATTTCGTCTATCGTTGTGAAGTGCCCATGCAAACTCCCAAACGTCGCCGGAGTCGGCCGGACGTTAGGGTCGTCGCCACTGAGCTTCGTCGTTAGCCGGGGATCAAGCGTTCGCAGGAGATTGCAGCAAATGTGGGCAGTCCGGTTTGTGATATTGGCGATGCTGGTTGTAATGGTCGGTGTCTTTGGATATCTGCTGAAGAATCGCAAGAGATATGAGAGAGTCCTCGAAGATAGATTCATTAACCTCGGGCTGGTGATAACATATAACGTCTTTTGTTACCTAATAGTGCTTTTACCATCTGCCACAAACTGCATTTTTCTTTCGGTATTTTCTGCAAATCCACTTGTTCGCTTCGGCTTTTCGATGGTGGGCTCTATCTTAATCTGCTCTGGGATCGTTCTGTCTGTTGTCACTGCAAGGCAGAGAAAAGTCCTTGGCGGGCAAGATGTGCAAGGTGGACTGATGACATCGGGCACCTATCGTTATTTCAGGCATCCAATTTGTGCCGGAATCGTCTGGGTCTGTTTAGGATTGCCTCTTGTCACGAGAAACCTTGATGGGCTTCTGATGTTTCCTGCGGTCTTGGGCGTCAACGTTGCCCAAGCAGTGGTTGAAGAGAGATGCGACATGCGCCCCAGATTTCGTGAGCGGTACGACGCTTACAGCCGGACTACAAGGATGTTCGGCCCAGTATGGTTGTGGGGTATCATAGCCGCATTTTTACTGATTCTCTTGATAGGTGACCTGGCCATACAATAGCGGCAGTTGGCCAGCCAACGTTCTCAGAGGCCGCTGTGAAGCGGGTTGCCGCTGAGCTTATTCTTGGACGAGGCCTTTTTCCGAATCGTTTCAGGGACGGTGCCGCGCCAATTGGTTGTTCAGAGAACCTACGAGCGTAGTTAGCCGGCGTGACTCGAAAGGAGGTCACACGTGACATCAACAAGCAAGTCTTCGGCGTGGCGTACGGTAGGTGCTGTCACCTTGCTATTCTGCCTGGTGTACGGGCTGCCGAATTTCACCATCTTGGCGGCGTACCTGCCCAAACGTATGGACCTACATTCGGCTGCAGCTTGGACCGTGGCCGGCTTCGGCTTGTCGGCCTTAGTCTTGCTAATTATCATTATGGCGTGGCTACGGCGCACGCAGCGGTCGCTCAAGGATTTGGGTTGGGCGAAACCTACAAGCATTGTTGCCGTAGTATTGGCGGTCGCATTTGCCTTTGGTCTTGTTGGTCTTGGCTACGTGAACAATCGGCGTTTGGGCGTTGCGTTCGCTTTTGCCGAGATCGATGGGTTGAGGATCTGGGCAGCCTTGTTGACTGTCTTCGCGGGCGGGTTTGTGGAGGAAATCGCCATGCGGGGCGTAGTGATAACCGAACTGCACCGAATCGGCACAAGCACGTGGCTTCAGATCTTGGTTTCCGCGTTTTGCTTTGGTCTGTACCATAGTATGCTATTCGTGACTAAGCCGGTCATGTTCGTCCAAGGCCTGGTCTTTTCTATGTTCATGGGGTCTATTTTGGCGGGGCTGTACATTCTGGGCAAACGGAGCCTCACTCCATGCATTCTATGCCATGCTTTGGCGAACCTGTTTGGCGAGCCTTATCTTCTCATGGGTGCTATGGCTGCCTACACGAAGATTGGATAGTGTCCGGACAATTGAAGGAAAAGTCAAGAATCTGATAAAGCATTCGCTTACGTATGGGCAAGAGCAGCATAAAAAGCAGCAGCGCTCTCTCAAAGCGATGCTCGAAACACCATGAGCAGCCGGGACCCCCACTGCAGCGGCGAGGGCTAAGAACCTGCGCGCCCATGCGCTTGTGCTCCGGGCAATTGCCCAAGCCACGAAGCACGGGCCAGAAGTGGCAAAACTCTCTGTTCATTTCCGACAGTGCCCAGGCGGTTTGCTCTTCGTTCGATAGGTAAATGATCAAGGCCAAATACAAACACACAAATATCGTTGCGCAAGACTGGCAAAAGCTCGCTGAATTCTACCGGCGGATTTTTGGCTGTGTTCCCGTTCCTCCGGAGCGAACCAGTACGGGAGAATGGGTCGAGCGCTCTACAGGTGTGCCCGGTGCCGAGGTGCGCGGCATTCATTTACGGCTGCCGGGTCATGGTGATGATGGGCCTACCCTGGAGATATTCCAGTACAACAAACCAGAGGAGCGGCTGGAAACGGCGATTAATCGTCCGGGTCTTGCGCATCTTGCCTTCGAGGTTGACGATGTCGAAGCAACAGCAGAGGCGGTGCTCGCAGCCGGTGGCCGGCGCGTCGGTGACCTGGTTACTGCCCAGATTCCTGGTGCCGGCAGAATCACGTTCGTCTATCTGACCGACCCCGAGGGAAACATCATCGAATTGCAGAAGTGGCAGTGACATTGCCGAGCAGGCTCAGCGCTTGCCCTTAACGCAGTTGAAGGGAGGGGTCGTCTGTGAATTATGAGCGTGCAGCGTCAAACGATTTCAGATTGTGCGCCCCATCATCTGTTCCCCGCTTTCGCGTGGAGAAGCTTCTGTCTCCCGTTTTCTCTGTGCCCCCTGCCCTCCCCGTGGGTATAATGAGTCCGCTCTAAGGAAAGGGGAAGCTATGAAAGCACTTCGACAAATCGGCTCATTAGCTTTTGTGTTAGGGCTGTTCGTTACCATCTTTGCCGGGATACCATGGCACGTGATGGTTGCGGACGATCCGCCCGTGCCCCCGTGGCTCCAGGTAGCGGTTTTCTGCCTTCTGGGCGGTATCCTTGTGGTCCTGCTGACAGTGGCTCTGGAGCAAAGGACAGGCACGAGGCTCGCAGAGGCTTCGGGTAAAATGGTAGGCGAAGCCCAGCCTGGTGATAGCACGGTTCTACTATTGAATGCCGATACAGTGCCGGGCCGCCAGACACGTGAGATTCTCGGTCTGGTCCAGGGCCATACGGTATTTGCTATCTGGCTGGGCAAAGACCTATCCGCGCTCGTCAGGCTCGTTCTGGGCGGCGAATTGACTGAATATACCGAGATGATGGGACACGCTCGCCAAGCAGCTACGAATAGGATGGTCGCCCAAGCTGGCCAGATGGGCGCGGACGCAATAATCAATGTTCGCTACATGACTACGAGCGTTGTGGGTAGTGCCGCCGAACTATTGGTCTACGGCACCGCCGTCAAGCTAAGCGAGTAGGCTACCTTGTCGGCTTGCGCGATGGGTTGCTCACGGCTCAACGAAGGAACGTAAAATGAAAGCACACCTTGTCTGCCTACTGGGGCTTTTAGCCCTTTTGGGAACATCCTGCCAGCAGGGGGCTTCACCTGTCCAGGTCCGGCAGCCTCGCGGCGATCCTCTGCCGCTGGATGCTGCGTTGGAGGATATGGATTTTTTCTTCAAGACGGTCGAGCAAGTGCATCCGAATCATTTGGCTGATATGTCGAGCAAAGACTACAAGTCGCTACAACGTCGGTGCCGAGAAGCTTTGAGAGCCCAGGACCAACGACACGGACGTGAACAAATTCCTTGAACCGATACTGACGAACATATCCGGCAAGCGAGAGGTGCACAGGATATCTCGTTTCTTGAGGAGGCAACAGACATACTGGGCACTGTTGCAGCCTGTGCCACAGGACCGGATGCGAATCTTCGTAAGGTGGGGCGTCGAAGAGCCTCAGACAATGACAGTTGACTTGATCGACCTGCCCCGGTATAGGGAAGCCTTCGGGCAGGAGTCCGGATACCCCGATCCAAGCAGGTATTGGTTCTACCACGGAAACCGCACCTGCTACTGGCGCTACAATAGCTTCAACTACTCCGAACCAGGCCGCAAACACATCGATGCCGTGTTTGTCGACATCCGCGAAAAAAACGCCGAGAATCTTGTCATTGATCTACGCTTCAATGGGGGCGGCAATTCGATGGCCGCTGACTACATTCTGAACTATATTACATCTACGCCTTACTGCATCTACTCGGGCTCTGATGTGAAGATCTCCAGGCAGCTTCCGCATAAGGAGCAATTAGGTATTCTCTCCTTCTTCATGAGAGGCCGGGTCATTAAGTATCGCAACAAGGGCAAGCTGAAAAAGCCCGCAGATATGGGGTATCGCTTCCCAGGTAGAGTCTATGCACTGATCGGGCCTGCTACTTTTTCGTCCGCATCCGACTTTGCTGCCGTGCTGGAAGACTTCGATATTGCGACGCTTGTAGGTGAAGAAACAGGCGGTCTGAGGGAGTGTTTCGGCGATGCCCCGAGATTCCCTATGCCCAACAGCGGCATACAGTTCGGCGTTTCACATAAGCGCTGGTATGCTCCTGTCCCCACGCCGGGTGACGACAAGCGAGGCACTGTCCCGGACATTGCGATAAACGATGAGTTGCTCGCCGAGTATATGGGTGCCGATGATCCGGTTCTTGCGTTTACCCTGGGTATGATAGCCGAGCATGACCGGAGGTAGAATGGCGCTTTTGGCGTTTCTGTTGCCATGGGCAGCAAGTCACTGTTGAGCGTGGGCCCGAGCCTACAACCCCGAGTACCGGATTATATGAAGAATCTAAGAGAATATGGAAGGGCGCCCTTTAACGTAGCAGTCATTCACGGTGGTCCAGGTGCGCCCGGAGAGATGGCTCCTGTAGCGCGTGAACTCGCATCCGGCTGGGGTGTTTTGGAACCGCTTCAAACAGCAGCGTCAATCGAAGGGCAAATCGAAGAGTTAAGAGCCGTTCTAAGAAAGAACGCAGATGCTCCTGTAATCTTGATTGGCTATTCTTGGGGGGCGTGGCTCAGTTTTATACTGGTCGCTAATCGTCCCGCAATTGCACGAAAACTGATACTCATCGGAAGTGGCGCATTCGACGAGAAATATATCGCAAGAATTCAAGAGACCAGATTGAACCGTCTCAGCGAGGAAGAGAGAATAGAATTCAAGTCTATGATGGGGATTTTACGGGATCCTGCGGCTGAAGGCAAGAACATTGCTTTTGCGCGGCTTGGAGCATTAGCTTCAAAAGCCGATGCGTATGATCCAATAGTGTACGAACCCGAGGTAACTGATTATCAGGCTGACATCTTTCAAAGCGTGTGGGCTGAGGCTGCGGAACTGAGAAGGAGCGGCAAGCTCCTAAAACTCGGAAAGCATATCGGATGTCCGGTAGTTGCGATCCACGGCGACTACGATCCCCATCCGGCTGAAGGTGTCCAGAAGCCCCTATCTGGCGTTCTGAAGAGCTTTCGGTTCATCCTGTTGGAGAACTGCGGGCACACACCCTGGATCGAGCGACGGGCGCGGGACAAGTTTCATAGAATCCTCAAAGAAGAATTACGTTAACCTATACCACAGTTAATTTGAATTATTGTTCTTTTTGTTCACTTGGCGCCTGTGAGCAAAGAATTCCTGCAACTGCTCGCTACATTGCTCTCTTAACACACCGCTTGTGACTTCGACTCTGTGGTTCAGTCGTTCGTCGCGCACGATATTATAGAGGCTACCGCAAGCGCCGGTCTTTGGGTCATCGCAGCCGTAGACGAGTCTGTCGATGCGGGCCAGAACCAGCGCACCGGCACACATCGGGCACGGCTCCAAAGTGACATACATGGTGCAGCCCTTCAGCCGCCAGGATTCAAGATACGCCGCAGCCTGCGTTAGAGCGATGATTTCCGCGTGGGCAGTCGGGTCTTTGAGCTGTTCTCTCTGATTATATGCCTTGCCGATGATTTGGTTTTCGTAGACGGTCACCGCCCCAATCGGCACATCGCCATTTTCCTCAGCGATGCGCGCGGCATCAATCGCTGCCCGCATGAACCGCTCATCGGAATCGCCGAGCACAGATTTGCCAGCGTGGTTACTCATCCACAGGGATAATTATTGCCTCAACACTAGCCGCTATACACCATTCGCTAAATCCCAAAATACCCCCTAGGGGAGTCGAACCCCTGTCTCCAGGATGAGAACCTGATATCCTAGGCCACTAGACGAAGGGGGCGGTATCCGTCTCTCGTCGCTCGTATTTCGTTCCGGCAAGGGTACAAGCCTTTGCCACGCGATACGCATCACGCTTCACAAGATACGCTTAAGTAGCGGCGGTTGGACTCGAACCAACGACCCTGGGCTTATGAATCCCATGCTCTAACCAACTGAGCTACGCCGCCGACTAACCCTAAGTTCTTGCAGTATAACATGTTCCCAAATCCATTGTCAAACACGTCTTTCCAAAAAATGGCGCGGCGCCAAGTGAGCGCCAAATGTTCAGCTAAGCTCTTCGCGGTGACTGGACATACTGTGGATGGTCCTTCTTTAAGACTATCAAGTGCTGCTTTGGGCACGCTTGAGCCAGCGGTTGTGGATGTCTGTCAGTCGTTCGACGATGTCCGGATGCTCGTCGACAAGATTTCTCGTCTCGGTGACATCCTCGGCCAGATTGCTAAGAAAGTCCTTCGCTTTGGGGATCTTTCTGCCCTTGTAATCGGTTGCCGGACCGTTATGCACCAGCTTCCAATCGCCTTGTCGCACCGCCCAGTGATTGCCCGTTTCCCAGTGTAGAATATCATGCGGCGAGCCCGCAGCGGCCGACTTGATGATCGGCGCAATGTTCTTGCCGTCTATGTCAGGCTCGTGCAGCCGGACGTTGCAGTAGTGGGCGATCGTCGGCATCCAGTCAACACTGATCACTCTCTGGCCACGGACGGCATTCTTGGGTATGCGTCCCGGCCACGATACGATGCACGGGATGCGGATGCCGCCCTCCCAAAGCGTGAACTTGTGGCCGCGATAATCACCCGCGTTGCCGCCACCGCCGAACGTGCGCTGCTCGACCGAGTGGCCGTGGTCGCTAAGCCAGATGATGAGCGTGTCCTCTCGTAGGCCGAGCCGGTTGATGTGCTCCACGACGTCGCCGACCATTTCGTCCATCGTTGAGACAAAGGCCGCGTACATCCGGCGGGGGGCGTCGAGGTGCTCGTATTTTTTTCGCCACTTTTCCTTGCCCTGCAGCGGGTAGTGGGGCATGTTGATCGCCCAGTACAAAAAGAACGGCTGGTTTCGGTTCTCGCTGATGAACTCTTTGCACTGCTCGACCATCAGGTCGCCGAAGAACTCGCCGTCGCGCCAGACTTCCTTGCCGTTTTGCCACAGGTCGTGCCGGTTGGGGCCGGCCCAGTAAAAGAAGTGCGAGTAGTTGTCGATGCAGCCGCCCATGTGGCCGAAGGATTCGTCGAAGCCCTGACCATTGGGCATCGTCTCGGGTGTGTAGCCCAGGTGCCACTTGCCGACGTGGCCGGTTGCGTAGCCGGCCGCCTTCATCATTTCCGCGATTGTCACCTGCTCTGTCGGCATGCCCGCGTGTCCCTTGCTGGACGAGGCGTTGCCGAGCAGACCCGCGCGCCTTGGATAGCGCCCCGTCATCAAAGCCGCGCGCGAGGGCGAGCAAACCGGTGCGCCTACGTAGAACTGCGTAAATCGGGTGCCTTCTCCGGCCAGCCTGTCGAGGTTCGGCGTGTAAAGGTCTTTAGCACCATAACAGTTGAGGTCGATGGAGCCCTGATCGTCGGTGAAGATCAGTACGACGTTCGGCCTGCGTTTCGAGTCGGCCTGTCCCCATAGCGTCGACGGCATCGCAGCCGCACCCAATGCCGCCCCCATTGTCTTCAAAAACTGCCTGCGATTTTGCCTGCCCATGTCGTTGCTCCTTTGCGATTTGTTTGCATAACAAGTTTATTATGGGAAACAGTCGAACAGGGTGCAAGCAAAGATTTCGGTTGCAGGTTTGTCGTTTTCAAGCCAATTGGCCGGGGGCCGACGATCTGCGTGCCCAAATACCACTGGTTCGCGTTTCTGTTGCAGACATACGATACCAAATCGGATCCGCGCTGCTAATCATGGACGTACAATAGGTAGCCTCAGATAAAAAACGCGTGAAATCGTGAAACCCGTGAGTATAATGGAAAGCATGAAATTGCCAAAAATACAAAAACCTGAGAAATATGTCGGCCTGTATATCTTCGACTTCGGCGACCATGTGGGTGTGGGATTTACCGCGCAAGAGGTGGCCGAGCTTATGGAAAGCGAGCGATATAGGCACGGCAAGGTCTATAAAATACACCGGGCCTATCCCGATGGCAGGGTCGAACTGAAGGGCGTGCCGGCGGACATCTTCCAGCTCGAAGCGGGCATGTTCTTCTACGGCCCCGATCTGGAAACGGCCAGAGAGGATTTCAAACGGCTCAGCGGCTTGGCGGCGCGGAGTACACCACCGTGCCGGGCGAAAGTCCATCTGGCCAAGTACAGCGAGGACAAATTTGTGGTGGCCCTTATTTATCCCGCAGAGTACGACGACGAGGTGAGTTCGTGGCTTCTGGACGGTGAATATGCAACCAACGGCGCGGCCGAGGGCGGAACCGGCGCGGTGCAGAGGTATTATGACCGTCAGCCGGAGATTCTTGAGAAGCTGCAACTCTTCGGAAAGTCCGGGCAGGTTAGCAGGAGCGGCGAAGAGCTGTTGGCTTGCGTGAAGTTAGCCGTACAGAGATAGCTGAACTTGTCGCTTAGTGGCTTGCGACCCAGAGTGCGGATGATGCGGCTTGGAATATCGATGTCGATTCGCGATAAAATGAATTCATTCCTTGGCTTGGTGGCAGGGGCGCTGGTCTCTGCATGTGGAAAGTCGAGAACCAAACCGGGCGTCGAGGATTTGAAACGAGCTGAGTTCAGGACGAGCACACAGCGTTTGGGGGTGCGATTTGGCGAAAAAATCCGCGCTGTGTTCCGGCTGCGATGGATTAAGCGGATTTAGATTGGGATACATTCTTTTTCGGTAGGAGTTTTATGAGTGAGCTTCATCCTCTCGCGCCACCGGGAAAACCTCCCGTACTTAGCGAAAATGGCTTGGCCGTACTGCGAAGCCGATACTTGGTCAGAGATGAGCAGGGCAGGTGTATAGAGACACCGGCACAGCTCTTCAGCAGAGTAGCACTGGTGGCAGCGGAAGCCGAACTCAACTACGGTGCGGACAGGGTCCAAATCAGGCAGTGGCACCGAACGTTCTACGACCTGATGGCCTCGTTGCAGTTCTTGCCTAATTCCCCTGCACTAATGAACGCCGGGCGCAGCGGAACGCTCAGCGCTTGCTTCGTTTTGCCGATCGAGGACAGTACAGAGGACATATTTGAAGCGGTTAAGCGTGCGGCGTTGATTCAAAAAGCGGGCGGCGGCACGGGTTTTTCGTTTGATAAGCTAAGGCCCGCAGGAGACCGGCTCGCATCGAGCGGCGGGATCACATCGGGGCCGGTCAGTTTTTGGCGCGTGTTCTCCGACACCACCGATGCGCTGCAGCCGGGAGCTTTCAACCGGGGCGCAAATATGGGTATGATGAGTCTGGATCACCCGGATATCCTTAAGTTTCTGCACGCTAAACAAGATCTGGAAGTGTTTACCAACTTCAATGTCTCCGTCAAGATCACCGACACCTGGATGAAGCGATTGCTCAAGTCTCCCAAATCGTTGCACATCGTTAGAAACCCCCGCACGCAGGAGCAGTACTTGCTGCCCAGGCAGATCGATATCGTCGGATACAAATTGAGCGACCTGCACAAGTTCACGGGCAAACCGAAGTCCCAGGGACGGCACGGAGAGGTGTTTCACACGGTCGGTGACATCTGGAAAATGATTGTTAGGTGCGCGCACAAGACCGGCGAGCCGGGCCTCGTGTTCATTGATCGCATTAACCGCGACAATCCAATCCCGTCACTGGGCAGAATCGAGGCAACCAATCCCTGTGGAGAGCAGCCCTTACTTCCGTATGAGGCCTGCACATTGGGTAGTATCAATCTCGCCAAGTTCGTGAATTCAGCCAACGAGAAACCGGATTTGGATTGGGCGAGATTGGCCGAGACTGTTAACCTGGCGGTGCGATTTCTGGACAACATCATCGATGTCTGTCCTTATCCGGTTACGGATACGGCTCGTCTGGCGCGGGCGAACCGCAAGATCGGTCTGGGTGTTATGGGATTTGCGGACTGTTTGTTTCTCCTGGGCATACCGTATGACTCCAAGCAGGGCGTGGACTTCGGCGCAGCTCTTATGGAGTTCGTTAATGACAGGGCCCGTGAAGCCAGCACTCGTTTGGCGGATTTGCGGGGTCCATTTCCAAATTGGAACGTCAGCGTCTGGCGGAGCGAAAGAAAGACGAGGGTCCGCAACGCGGCGATCACCTGTGTCGCCCCGACGGGCACCATCAGCATCATAGCGGATTGCTCTTGTGGAATTGAGCCGGTCTATTCGCTGGTGTTTCTTCGCCAGGTTTTGGACGGCTCGAAGATGCTGCAGGTCAACCCGATTTTTAGGCAAATAGCTCAAGGAGGGGGTTTTTTCAGCAAGAAGCTGGAGCAAGTGGTGCTCAAGAGCGGAAGTATCCAAGGGAAAACCGCGATTCCGGCCAAAATACGCAGGGTTTTCAGGGGAGCATACGACATACAACCGCACTGGCACGTCCAGATGCAGGCCGCTTTTCAGCAGCATTGCGATGCAGCCGTCAGCAAAACCATAAATTTCAAAGAAAATGCTTCCGTTGCGACTATCGACAAGGCCTTCAGATTAGCCTATCATCTTGGCTGTAAAGGAGTTACGGTTTACCGCCGACGCAGCCGCGCTTCTGAGCCGATGAGCCTTTCCTGAGCCGTTTCTCGCACCGTCGAGCAAGAAAAATTCATGTGCGTCCGAAAAAATGTGGAACTTCAGCCCCTATTTCGCGTATAATCATGTAAAGATAGGTAAGATGCGACAAATAGCCTTGTGTGGAAGGCATAAGGAGTTTTTCTCCCCTCCGGAAAACATCGGGCGGCTGGACGTTGCTCGATGTTTTCTATTTGTGGACGCGTGCTGAAGTACACAACTCGATTGGACTTGCACGCTGGGTGAGCACGCAGTTACGTACGTTTCCGGCTTCTTCGTGGGCAGAGGGAACCGCCCGGTGTCTTATTGTTCCCAACGCCATCTCTGAGCAAGGATGGCCAGATCGGGGAGGCTCACGGAGCCATCGCGGTTAATGTCCTCAGCGACGGGCACACCTTGCGTCAGCCACGTATCGGCAAGGATAAGCAGGTCTCTCGCATCAGTAGCGTCATCGTTGTTCAAGTCCGTGATATGGTCGGCAGGTGAATCGGACAGAGAAGCCTCGATGGTGCCACCAAACGCGCCCATGTTGATGCATTCACCGTTAGGCGGCAGCTCCGCCGCGGAATCCGCATCAGGATTGCCGGCGTCGATGCAGGGGCTTGTGACGTTATCCCGTACCCAGGTGCCGGCAGTCGCATCCCACCGGCCCGCTTGGGACTTTAGATGATAGTCCCGGTTGTCGGGGTCCGCGAATAGTGGATCAACATCTATATTGTCTTGGCCTTCCCAGCCGCCTTGCATGTTGTTGAAGCGAATATCGTACTCTTCAGGCAAGACGTACTCCAAGATACATATTTCGTTGTGCCAGACGATATTGTTTAGCACGGGCGGGCTGGCCTCCGGACCCCATAGTGAACCTACGGTCGGCCCCAGATACAGCCCACTGGGCCGATTGTGAACGATGGTATTGTTTATGATGGAAGGCGATCCGTTCCAGGTCATGATGCCGCCGGCTTCCAGGCCGGAATTATGGGCAATCACATTGTTGGCAATCGTGGGGGAGGCATCGGCGATGAGAATGCCTCCGGGGTTGATGTCTGCCGAGTTATCAACGATAGTATTGTTCGTAATCACCGCCTTGGACTCATCCCAGCACATAATCGCGCCGCCCGCTTCCGCGTGGTTCTGAGCAATTATGCAGTGGTCGACCGTAGGACTGGAAGGAACGAGGAAGCCCGGTTCCTCTTCCCATGAGCCACAGCAGAGGATCGCTCCGCCCGTCAGATTCAGATTGCCGCCTCCTCCGCTGCGTGGCTTCTTTGCGTATTGGATAGTGCAGTGTTTTAGTATGTCATCATCTCCACTATTGACAAAACGTATACCGAACCATCCCTCATCGGTATCCATCGGGGTAAAAACGATAGGGTTTGTCGGTGTGCCTGTTGCATCCAGAGTTGCTCTATAACCCACCGTCAGCGAGAAATGGCCTGCGAATTTCACGGTCACTCCCGGCTCAATGGTCAAGGCTCGCCCTTTGGGAACGCGGATATCTCCGGCGACTGTGTAAGGGCTCTCGGACTTCGTCCATGTTCCGCTGACCGGGCCACCTGCTACGATAGTGCCCAATGCTCCCACTGCACGAAGAATGATCGCCTTGTCAGGGGCATTGCTGCAGGTAGAATGCACGTGGACAGTAGCGGTATAGATTCCCTCTTCCAGCGGAGAAAACCTAATCTCTGCCTCCACCGAATCACCTGGTGCCAAGAGACGACCTTCGAGTTCAGTGACTGTCGAGAAGACACCGTTCGCGTCGGAAATGCTCGGGCTCTCCACAGTGAACTCCAGTTTACCCGTATTGGCAATATCGAAGCCCACGGTTTTATCCGTACCAAGATGAACGCAGTCGGCATCGACCGAAGCTGGTGCCGTAATCAAGGGCAAATCTGATTGGTTCTCATAGGCGCCCATATCGGCAACATCGCTGTAAATCCTTGGGTTCCCTGCCAAGTCAGTCGAGGGAAGAGCTGTATCTTTTCCCGCGTTTATGCACGGTGAGCAGCTTCGCAGCGTCCAATTGGCCGATGTTCCATCATAATCGGCGCCGACGCCGGAACTGGGGGCAAAGAAACAAGGATCTGCCCCCATATTTCCCTGGCCCCGATAACCACCCTGGATATCGCAAAACGACGCCACCACTGTGGACTCCTCCGTTTCTATCTGGTACCTATCGTTGCCCCAAAGGATTGTGTTTGCCACCTCCATGTCCTCCCACGATGAGGCGAAGATGCCGCCCGGCAAGTTGTTCACGATGGTGCAATTCTTGACCTCGGGCGCGCCCCACTGGTCGGAGCAGATCCCCCCGCACCGCGGCAATCCGCCCAGCGAAGCGTTGTTTGCTATCACGGTGTTGCTGATTATTGGATAGCTTTCCAAGCAATAGATTGCCCCGCCTTTGTCTCCTATATTATTGGTGATTTTGCAATTCGTAATGGTCGGACTCGAGTAGTAGCAATACACCGCTCCTCCGCAGCTATCCTCGTCGCTGTTCTCGTCATAGTAATCAGACTCCGTCATCCACCCGGCGGTTTTCTTGGAGTAGGTGATTGAACAGTGACTTAGTATGTCGTCGCTACTGGAATCGACGAACCGCAGGCCGGTCCAGCCCACGTCTCTATTCAACGCCGTAAATTCTATCGGGTAATTCTCGGTTCCCTCGGCAGCCAATCGTCCATCTTCACCGATTGTCATGCTGTAGGGCCCCACAAACATAACTTTGACTCCCGGTTCGATAACCAGCTCACCGTCTTCCGGCAGTTCAATGTCGCCGGATACGAAATAGGGTGACCCGGCTTGCGACCACGTCCCGAACACTTCGCCGGCTTGGATTTCGGTACCGCCCGTAAATGCGCATCCTTTAAGAATCACATGCCTCGTGCCGGCCTCGGTGTAGTGAATCGCAAGTGTTCCATAATAGCTCTGGGCCTGACCGGGGCGGAATTTCACGTTAATCGCGGCCTCTTGGCCCGGATGCTCTATCTGGAATGGATCTGTGCAGTCGGAGTATGCATCGTCCGAAAGCGAGACAACAAATCCTTCGGGGCTGGATATCGAGCCTATCGAAAGGCTCTGCATAGTGTTGTTCTTGATAAACAGCGTTTGGGGTTCGGATTCCTGCCCCGGAGTGCCGTAGAAGAAAAGGGAGGCCGGGTCGACGGTGACAGTGGACGGGACAGCTCGAACGTTCAATATGGTCTCCGCAATGATGGTATAGCGGGACGGCAGGCCGGTGGGCAGGTGATACCATACGTCGGCTATTTGCTCCGGATGGTCAGAACCCCAGCCGAAGTTCAGGTGATACTCACCGTTCGTGTTATAGCCGTCACACACAAGGAAGTGTCCCCCCCATCCATCCGATGGACTAAGACCCATCAATGCGGGGAGTCGATTGATTAGGTTCTCTTGCAGCACGCGATAAAACTCGCACGATAGCCCGCCGGTCATGTCGGCGGAGCAGAAGCCGAACTTCTCGAGCAGCGCGCTCTGCGCATCAAATGGTGAGGCACCGGAGCCCTCACTCGTAAAATCCGTCAGGGTGGCGATCCCGCAGGCAAAACTAAGTGCGGCCACATCGGTGTCGTCCAGCTCCATCTGGCGGCTGTATTTGATTCTCAAGGCAGTAAGGTACTCGTTAAGCTCCTCAAAAGAGGGAAACTCGTATACGTCGCTGTCACCATCAATGTCGATGCCACTGTAGGTTGTGTACGAATCGGACTCGCGCAGTTGAATCCCGCATTGCCGATGATAGTTGGCGAGCTGCGCCACCGCTGTCGGCACACAGCCCACATAACATCTGTAGCCGTCAACTGGGTCAAGCGGGCACAAGTCGTTGTACGGAGCGTCCTGGTCCCAGGTCGTCTCCAGCCAGCCTCCGGTGCTGGTCGTGTTCTCCGGCGGCCACTGCTTGAATGGATCGGCTACGGAACGGCTTGTATCGGCGTTGATGTAAAAATCCCATAAGCTGTTGTTCTCTGCCACCTTGATTTGATCGTATTCGGCCAATGCCTTCAGTCTTAGCTTCATGTCCTGTTTCAACAGCCGATACAGCGGGTTCTTCTGATCGGCTTCAGCGGGAAAAGGACAGCTAAAGGAGTAGGCGATAACTGGAGTGATATCTGTATTTGCAGAGGTCGCGACGAACCCAGCTCGCTCCAGCTCGGCAATATATGCAAGAATGGTCCCCTCATCACTGCGGATCTCTCGAAAGCCGGCGGCGGTCCGACCAACGTCGGCCGTTCTTGCCCCAGGTATTATGGAAAGGGTGCCCGGCGCACCTTGAGGGCTGGCTTTGTGCATTCTCAGAAATGCGCTCATGGCCTTTTGCGCCTGTTGGGATTGGATCGGCTCAGCAGAAAGCTGCGAGCACGGGAACAGGCACGACACAATCGACGTTACAACAAACGCTTCTCTTGCGATGAACGGATACATGACAAGACCTCCAATCCTCCCTTTGGCCTCTTGACGGCGCACATTCGGGGCGGCCGACACGATACGGTGCCAGGCTCACTTGACTTGCTCATCGCGGATTCCGTACTGAGTTCGGGGAATCCCAGATGAGGGACTCACCACGTTGCTCGTTCCAAATCCGCTATTGAGTAGTGTACGAGATGCGGGCCCTGTTGTCAATTGCAGAAGTGTGGAAGCAGCGAAAAAAACGGGTCCTCGAAGGGAAGACCCGTAGGAACAGTGGGCTATCTAACACGTGTTGCCTCGCGCCGCAATTCAAAGGGAAGCCAGAGTACGTGGCCGCGACCCCTTCGGCGCTGGCGCTATAGTTGCCAGGGACTTCGCATGGCACGGGCCATCATGCGGTCGGCATCCACGTCATCGACAAATCGCTCGGCTTGTGGGTCCCATGTCACCTTGCGGCCCAGACGCAGGCAGATATTCGCCACGTGACAGATGGTCGTCGACCGATGGGCCGCCTCCGGTGGGGCGATGGTCTGTGCGCGGGTCTTGACGCAGTCCAAAAAATTGCGGTGATGGCCTTGCATGTATGCGTAGCCTTGCTGCGCGACGTTGACCTTCCGCAGGATGGCGTCGCTTGAAGCCGTGATCTTTCCGGTGTCATCGACGCTGACCCAGCCTTCGCTGCCGACGAATTTGTTGCCTCGCGGCCCTCTGCCGGGCTCGGTCTCATCGTGCATGATGAGCTTGACGCCGTCGGGATACGTTGCGGTCACTTCGAAACGCACCGGCGTATTGAACAGGCCATCTTTCGGAAACGTGGCCCGGCCCTCATATTCGGTGGGACCGGAATACTCGCTGTCGTGTGCCCACTGGGCCAGGTCGGCAAAATGGGCGCCCAGGTCGGTCAACTGTCCGCCCGAGTAGTCGTATAGCCATCGGAAGCTGCCGTGACATCGCGCGGGTGTGTACGGCTCGTAGGGCGCGGGTCCGAGCCAACGGTCGTAATCGAATCCTTTGGGAATTGGCTGCGGCTTCTGCGGCGGACATGTGGGGCCTTTATCGTAGTAGCAATGCAGTGTATGCACGTTGCCGAGCACGCCGCTGCGGGCCATGTCCACGCCAAAGCGAAATGAGCCGATGCTGCGTCGTTGCGTGCCGCTTTGATAGACGGTCCCGTAGCGCTTCATGGTATCGGCCACGGCTCGGCCTTCGGCGATGGTCAAAGAGATGGGCTTCTCGCAGTATATGTCCTTTCGCGCCTTGGCGCCGGCGATGGCGATCAGGGCGTGCCAGTGGTCCGGTGTGGCAATCAGCAGGGCATCGATGTCGTCGCGGTGCAGCACTTCGTAGAAGTCATTGTACGCGGCACAGTCGCGATTGCTGTAGGCCGTGTTGACCAACTGCAGCGCTTTGTCGCGGTGGTCCGTATCGACATCACAGACCGCCAGGAACTGCACATCGTCCTGTGTGAGGAAGTTCTTGAGATTGT
>Ga0180434_10001870_pt1 | contig 29223 bp, 31 predicted proteins | sample SS_ome_7_FD_132453 | JGI IMG/M metagenome (GOLD analysis project Ga0180434, IMG submission 132453) | Hypersaline lake sediment archaeal communities from the Salton Sea, California, USA - SS_1_D_2 metaG | ecosystem: Environmental > Aquatic > Non-marine Saline and Alkaline > Hypersaline >... | reverse complement strand
CGAAGCGATATGTCACCCGTTAATTGCCGAAGGATTGGCACAGTTAAAGCGCCCACTTTGCGACCTATAAACCTTGAGCCGCTGCCAGCCCATGATGATACGGAGCCTCCACGCCGGTCTGATGTGGTAGGGGTAGATTGGTATAAACCTTGCAAGAAATGGAGAGTCCGGTTTGTGTTTAATGGGGAATACAAACATCTTGGCTATTACGACAGTTTACTGGAGGCAGAGAATATAGCCCTGAAATTCAGACTCAATCACCCCATAGATTTTTCTCATGCCGCCGCCGCCCACCCGCCGCAACGCGGCGGGAGTTCCAGATATAAAGGCGTATATTGGTTTAAGAGGATGCGGAAGTGGGCGGCGCAGATTTGTAATGATAACAAGCAAACATATCTGGGTTGTTTTGTCAATGAAATTGATGCAGCAAGAACCTACGACAAAAAAGCGATAGAGTTTTGGGGCGATAAGGCGGTTACCAATGCGAAATATTATGGAATCTAAAGTGGCTGGTGTAAGGTGGCTGAAAGGCTATAAGGTGTGGGTTGTGCAATTGTGCATCAACGGCAGAAACAGGCACATCGGCTGGTACAAAAGCAAGAGAAAAGCAGAGAAGATGGCTTTAGAGATGAGGGCAAGACACCCGAAGATTACGAGGAGGGGCCAATACAAGATAGGTGAATATGGAAGGAAAAGAGTTACGCCGTACAAGGGCGTGTATTTGTCAGACAGCGACAGGTGGCGTGCCACAATCCGCATAGATGGCAAGTATGTCTATCTCGGCACATTTGACACAGATATTGAGGCTGCGAAGGCTTATGATAAGGCTGCGATTAAAGCGTGGGGCAACAAAGCGATAACTAATCTCTCACCCTCTTTAGCAGGTCGAGTATAATCTCGCGATGGGCGGTCTTTAGCTCTTTGATGGCATTATGTAAAATCCTTATGGTTTCACCCTGAACCCTGACCACTTTTTCAAGCGATGCAATTCGCTTTACGATTTGGTTATCCATTTTGTTATCAGCCTTACGGCAATAGTGGTTGTCGCTGCACCTAAGACTACCAGAAAACCGGCAACAGCCTTAATCCACCGGTCGTGCCTGTTGATTTTGGATTGGAGACACTCGGCGCCATTATCCATAAACAGTTTTTTATCGAAGCTGTCAAGTTTTGACAGTATCAGTTTGTCTGTTTCTTCGGCTCTGTCGAATCTTTCTTTGCAGATTTTCCACTGGTCTTCCGGTTGCATATTGTCCCCACCGACTTGATAATTTCATTTATTCTGTTAAGGTTATTTATCCCGCCCGCTCGAAGGGCTATATCGCATAGCTCCCTGATAACCTTTCTACCTTCCGTGTCTGCCTGTATCTGCATAAACACTCCTTTTTTTATGTCTCAATCAGGCCATGCGTCCTCAGCATAGCCAATATATCATTTACCTTTAAACGTGCCGTACCGTCACTATCCGTCCCTGTGGTGTCGGCAATATCGGCTATGGCCGACTGTTGTTCTTTTATTACCTGTGTATCGTCTACCTTGTAGACCCCCGTTACATTTACGTTACCGCCAACATCCAGAATTTCAGTAGGATTCTCAATATTTATTCCCACTTTACCTGCAAAATAACTGTCTTCCGCGCTGGCAGAGTATAAAGACCAATTATTAGTTCCTCCATTGAATGTATCGAGATACATCCCATATACATTCGTTGCTGAATTTATAGTCCATGTGCTTCCTTTGCCTACTTTTATTCCACAAATACTGCCAAGTGTACCCTGTGTGGTGTATATAAGAGGCTCAGCAAGAAATCCTATCATGGCGGTGCTGTCTGTGGCCGTACCGGAATAATCATAATAGCCAGGCGTAGCCTTAACACCAACCAGCTCGCCCATGTCAAAATTTGGGGAAAGATATGTAACTGCGCCTTCTATGCCAATCCCATCATTGAGTGTATCACTTGTGGGTGTATATGTTAAGTCTGCTTTTATGCCTACTGCGGTGGCTGGTGTTACGATGGTGTCTTTGGCCCTGATAGTAAATACATTGCTTGATACAGCGCTGCTGCCAACGGCTAACCGTCCGGTAGTGACAAGACTTTCATTGCCAAAGCTGATAGCTCCAGTGGAATCGGAGATGACATTGCCACTAAAATTAAGCGTATCCACATCGAGTTGGCCATTAATGGACACAAGACAGGCTGCACCGCCCAAAGTAATATTGCCCCCGTCATCGGCTATTAGTACATCGCCGTAAGATCCGTCTGCCCCACCGTCACCTGATCCGCCTGCTCCGGAACGCAGATACAGGTCTCCGCCGTTCTTGCCGTCGAGAAGTCCTGGCTCACCGGAAGCATCACCGCCCTGCTGGGCAAATATTGCAGCATCCTGACCTTCCGTGTCATCTATATTCTGTGTTGGCTGGGCAATGAAAGCTCCGCCTAAAACCCTGATAAAACCGTCAACACTGCTTCTGGTAATATCAAAACCATCAAAAGTCATAAAGTCTACAGTAAGCGAAGTACAGCCTGTAATTGCGCCGCCGGTACAGGATAACGTGCCGTCGGTAAGGGTATTGGCGGTAAGAGTGCCGCCGGTAAGTGTGATGCCTGCAGTGTCCAGCGTGTATACGTCACCGGCGAAGGTATCGTAATGTAGTGAATAAGGGTCTATGAGTGGATGGATTTCCATTTATTTTATAGCACCTGTTAGTTCAGCCAAATCCTTATTTGCTTTTATATCAATTATTGGCGTGTAACAGCCTCTCATCTGTTAAGTCCCCTGCTGCCAAGCCCCCGCCCATGCAAACCTCTCCTACCACTAAACCCTTTTATTTTACGTTTTGCGTTGGCTTCCTTTATGGATTGGTCGATACCTGCGCCGGCAAGGAAATACTGCCATGATTCGATAAAGTCCCTGTCCAGTTTATATGCGTCAGGTCTTATGTGATAGTCTTTATCAAACACCTCTCTGATTTTACGGAGTGCTTTTCTGTCAATGTTCTTTTGGTCTGTTAGTGATTCATAGCCTCTTAGTATATAAACATAGAAAGGAATAAATGTTTTTGGAATATTGGGAACTGTGTTAATGAAAACTTTCAGCGCCATGTCATCGCCGGCAAGGGCTGATATGAAATTACTATATGAATCGCCGACCATTTCAATGATAGAAAGCGACAGTCCGCCAAGCTGATAGGCGAATATGTTTAATGGATTGTATGGGTTTCTTTTCCTTCCCGTCACTTTTACATAAGTGCTTCCAACCAGCATTCCACCAGCCATAACAGAAAAGATGTTTTTGAGTGCCCTTCTCTTTTCGTCCAGTGAGGTTGAATCGCTGAATATTTTTACTGCCTGATGCGCCAGCATTTCGGTGTACGCTCTTGGAAATAACATGAGGTTTCCGATGCTTTTACCAAGCGGGCTTTGCTCCATTCGAGAACGTTGTGCGCGTTCGTAAAGGAAATGTATGGTATCAGTGTGTACTTTTGCCACAAACCGCGCCATTGCCTGTTTTCCGTCTTTGGCAAATACCCTTAACGCCTCTATTTGTTCCAGATGGGTCATGTCGCTGAACTTGGCCGATTTCATCATTTTTTCAATGTTATCGGGATAATTATTTATTGCGCGGTCTGTCTGGTTTTTCTTTGCCCAATAACACCAATATCTATTTGCTATGTCTGATTGAGGATATATTTTTACTTTATCTATGAACTTTTTAAGCCAGTTAAAACCTGGATAAAGCTGCTGATTGAGCATGAAAAATTCGTCAACCATCGCCCGTTTCTGTACCACATGAGTTTCAATGAAATCAATATCGTCATCGGCGAGGTTTTTATTTCTTGGGTCAAACAGCGTGGTTTTGTCGAATTCGAAGGCTATGTTTTGCAATAAGTTTCTTCCGGTCAATGCCGGACTAATCATAAGGAGTGATTGTACGGCGTGAGCATAAAGCCTTGCCATTTCCTCTTCTATCAATCCGCCGGTAATATTGTAGTGCTTCAAATTAAGAAGGAATAGTTCGGTTGATTGTCTGATTTTTGCTGGTTCTTTGAATTTATCTAAATTATCTTCATATAATTGAACATAAGCATTTATCTTCGGAGACATATTATAGAGCATGTCTACCTGTCGCATGTATGAAGAAAGCCTTTGAAACAGCGTTTTTTCCTGAGGGTGGTATTCTATTCCGGTTCGAGGTGTTATCCTTCCTTTGGGCAGCGATTTCGGATGAACCCTGTGGATTTTGATTTTTCCGAACAGTGCCTCCATCGGCGCATAACCGGACTTTATGACACCCCATTTCTGTGTTTTTAGGTACTCAAGAAGGGCGTCCATCCCTTTACTATCGTAAATATCAACGGCTTTGTTAATTTGTTTTTTGTTCTTTTCGTAATCACCTATGGGTTTGTTGTAATAGTAATAGTTATAGAATTCGGCAACTCTTATTTTATATTCGTAGTCTTTGAAAATCTTTTTTACAGCCTCAGCAACCTTAATTTCGTTTTCTGAAATATTCGCCGGTTTCTCCGGCTTCTGTCTTAGTCTACTCTCAGAAACAATATAATCTTCTATTCTCTGGACGGCCTGCTTGTTGTTTATCGTCTCGGTAAAATTGGGTATTAAATTTTCCAGGCGCTGCCACGTTGCGGTTCTTGTTCGGGTGTTGACCTGATGGGTAAATATTAAATCAAGATAAACCTTGTAAATCGGCGCCCCTGTTATAATCTCAGCCTGCTGATTGAAATATCTTTCACTTTCCGTCCGCCACGGCTGCCGTTCACTTTTTATTAACTTACTTTCCAATAGCTCAACCTGATGGGCAATTTCAGGGTCTCTGTCAACAGCCCTGTTGTACGGTTCTGTTATCCTGAGAACTTCGGCCGTATTATGTACCCGCTTAATAACCTCTCTGCCCTGAGTTTGTGTTATAAAATTCCTGCCGTCAATATATTTTGGCTGCCTGCCTGCCGTGGTTTTATTAAGTATATCCCTGAACGCAGACTCAGTCATATAGCCCTTACTGATTAGGTTCTTTTTGAGGGACGCGATTTGTTTTTCTGTTTTTAGTGTTATGACTGTTTTGGACTTTATTTTTCTTGGGCGTGCCTTTTTGACGGCAGCGAGTAGTTCATTAAGCTGGCTGGGAGTAATCTTCCTGCTTATTACTTTTCCGGTCAGCTTGCGATGTCCCGTGTGCTTTAATTTTAAATCCGACAAAGCCTTTTTAGACAACCCTCTGTTGGCGGCTATTGTGTGGATTTGCCTGCGAAGCCGGACTGGCTCGACCTGTGATGGTTGTTCGGCCTGCTTTATAGCTTCGTCAGCCCACTTCTCACCGGCATATTCCTGGAGGACTTCAAGGGGGACGGGCTTGCCTTGCTTGATTCTATTTTTCAAATCTCTTCTAACAACAACAACTTCCCACGGCTTCTTTGCAGCAGCCTCCTCAGATTGGATACCCTCTGAACTGGGTTCAGCCATTGGCACGGCACGCTGTGGTGCTTCAGGCATCAGCTCTGTAGGTTTTTCTTCTGCTTGCCGGAATTCTTTTTGCTTCTCTCCTAAAGCCTGTTTTTGCACCACCTCAATTGTCTTTTCGGCGACAGGGCCGCCCATTGCGATTGCCTCGACTGCAGATTTGCTTTCTTGCTGTGTTGAGCCGGTAGCTTTTTGAATCTGGCCGACCAGTCTTGCTTTTCGTGCCTCCGTGTAAACATGTCCTGGCGCACGGATAATCCCACTAACGCCGAAGCCAACTGCAAAAGCTCTTTTGCCGCCCTCTAATATGGCCGGTTTTTCGGCAGTAAAATCAGGAGTTCTTTGCTGCTGTTCTTCTATCGCCATGCCGACAAAATAGTTCTCAAGTGCCTGCTGGGATAATTCTTCCACACCCTCCCACACATTACCCCCAACCTCAAGAAGTATTCTTTTTAGTATGGCGTTTTTTACTTTCGGGCCTAACGGCAGTTTTGCAAACGGTTTTAATAACCATATATTCTGGGCATATTCGATAAGGCCAGACCCGAATCCATACTGTCTCGCATGTTTTTCTGTAATGTCAGGGTCTATGCCCATGTCAGAAACATGGTCAAGAAAATAACCAGTTTCCATCGAAATCATTAAGTCGGCCCCGCCAATATGTTTGCTTAACTGTTCGACAGTTTTAGCAATAGCTGGTGCGGCAACCACATCGTGCGGGTCAGGGCCTGCAGTAACAGCGGCATAAGTTGCACCGGCAATAGTTCCAAGAAGTTTCCCACCCGCCTCACCGGCAACCCTGCCTGCCCATGTAAGCAAAAGTATCGGAACCTGGTCGCCGACAGTTGCTGCCCATGTGTTAACTACTTCTGGTAGAAATTTAGGGTCTAATTTATACCATTTTTCATCGGACGGCCACAATTTTCCGCCGAGTGCAAACTCTACTTTTTCCTTTTCTCTCTGGTTGCGAAGCGATTGCATGTAATCGCTGGTTTTTCTTAATATGGAATCAAACCCAAGAGCACTGCCTGGTGTCCATGCGGTTTTTCCTTTTAGTGCCATTGCGGGTTTTTCGGCCAAAGATTGTTTTAGTGCCTGCCCGAAAAGACTAACAGGTTGAAATGAATTTTGTATGTCCTCCTGTTGTTTTAATATTTCTTCTGTTGCAAGTAAATCCCGTATCTGGTCAGCAGACAAATCTTCTCGTCCCCACCGTACGGAAGCTATTTCGTTGCTGTAGATGTCTGCTTCCTGAGGTGAAATATTGTAATCCTGCGCCATCTTAAGGGTATTTAATATTCTCGCCCTTTCAGCCTGTGGGTCAGGTGCAGAATTTAACAGACCGGTAAGCATGGCCTGATGTTCAAATGCAGCCACAGTCTCTACCGGCTTGTTATTTGTCAAAACATCTATATCTATAGATTTAGCCATTTACAAACTTATCTTTGTATTTGTTATAATATTCCATTAGCTTTACATCATCATCGGCCAGGTTCCGTAGCGTAGCCTTAAACTCCTCTTCTGATTTAGGTTCTTTTGTTTCATCTGTGCCGCCGGACAGCACTTCCTTAAGTTTATTCCTGGTAACCGCAAGCCCTGCCAGCGGAGTTGCATATAGTGGCGCCGTCACGAGTTTGGACATACCAAACTCACCGGAAAACAGTTTAAGGATAAAGCTCTTTCTCTTGTCTTTAACTAATTCCTCAAATTTTTCCTGTACCTGTTTCGGGGCAGCCTTAGGGTTATCTTCGAGCCATTGTGTGAACTGCTCGTTTATTGTTTCCCATTCGTGTATTTCCAGTGCGCCATTTTGTGCAAGTGAGTCCAGTTTGCCGAGGTATATCGCAGACCTGAGGTCGCTTTTGTCTTTTGCCTTTAATATATCTTTTCCCTGCACAGGAGTAATTAAGTTTGATAGCACAGCCCTGTCTATTTCTGTTTGTAAATTCGGGTCGTTTGGGTTTTCGTTTGCCTTGCGCCAAAGCAGCCAGTATATCTTGTTTCCCTCAAGATTACCTTCCTCCCCACTTTCCAGGGATTGCAGTGCTTTTAGTCTTGACTCTATATTATTCCTGATTTTCTCTGGTATATTGGCGTTTTGGATATATGTCATGGCGCTCTTATAAGACTCTGTAAGTCTCATCTGAGACGCATTCTTCCATATAACGCGTTCGAGGGTGGAAGTTTCTTCTGCTTTATTATAAGCCACCTGTGTTTTCAAATCACCAAACAACGAATCAATAGTACCGGAGTCAAGCCCCTTCTTCTGTAATCTCTCTCTTGTTTCCGGTTTGTTCAGATAATCAAGTGCGGCATCGTAGCCTTTTTCTTTAGCAATAGCGTTTACTGTTTTTTCAAGCTCATTTCTTTTCTGAATTAACTCTTCGTTCTTGATAGTAAGCCGAATGTCTCGTTCGATATTGGAAATTGCCCGCTGCGTCTGGACTTCTGAGATGGAAGGGCTAAGCTTACCCCTTACTATCAATTCGGCTTTGATTGCTGAGACCACAGAATCCATATTCTCAAGCGTAGCTGTATTCAGAAGGTCGTCGACTTTTCTCATGGACGTGGCAACCATTTTGTCGTCCAGCTTAAATTCGACCAGAGAATTAAAACCTTTCTGCCAGCCTGGAGTCCAATTGGCTATTCTGGATTTGTACAACCTTGCACCGCGAAGGTTTTTGGGGGTATATTTATCTATACGTTTCGTATGAGCATCATAAGCTGCTTTCCACCTATCCATGTTGTCTTCCGCGCCTTCAGGCGGATTGTTAATTTCGTTAATCATCTGGTCGAAACTAAGGCGGGCATCCCGTTCGGCGGTATCCGCTTGTTCTTTGGCTTCAAGAACATCCAGGTGCAGGCCAAGCTGAAACGCGGATTGACCTAATCTGCCCATAGCGACACCTATTGCCTCTGCTCCGGTGGAAACATTTATATTGGCCCTTGCGTTCGGGTTTTCGATTGATATTTTTTCAGGCGCCCTTGTTATTGGAAATTTAGCCACTATAAGCACTCCCGAAACCAGTCAAAAGCGATTCTCCCGCCCCCCAGTAAGATGCCGTCTTTAGATTGGCCCCCTTTTTTCTTGCCAGTTTACCTGAAAGCCTGTCTATCTCGGCCTGACTTTCCGCTCTTGCGGCACTGAGTTCACCTTCATAACCCGTAATAAGGTTTTCCAGTTCGGATTCTGCCGCCTGTTCCGCTGCTAAATCTGCCGCTATTGGAGAGCCAAGTCCTCCTGATGCAGCCATGCCCGCAATCAGCGAACCCCGATTGCGTTTGGCTCGCCTCATCTGTGCCTTTTGTTCATATAATGCCTGCTGCCGCCTTGCCTCTGCTTCTCTTTCCTGAACACGGGCGTTATGTTCAGCCATATTCTGTGCCGATTTAGCCTGTGCCTCTGCTACCGCACCGGACTTCATTGCACCTGCGGCACCAAGCAAAGCACCTCCGGTCATCAGCGCCTGGCTTGCTGCAAACTTTCCGCCAAGACCTATTAAACCTGACGTCCCTGTCGCGGCAGACCCCATAAGTATTGTTGACATTTTAGAAAAACCTCACATACATATAAGCGTCTTTATCGCCTATAAAATTTTTCATAGTGCTTTCTCTTCTGAAGCCAAGATGTTCCGCCGTCCTTATCGCTTCCGGAAAATCGGCCTCGACATATGCCTGAAGGCGTTTGATATTGTGTTGTTTGACAAAAATAGGCATCCATTCTTTGATTGTACGGAAACCTATAATAATATTTCTTCTTGCTTGTGCCGTAAGGCTCATCCAGCACCATGCGGTGGTCAGGTTGATAAGTCTGAAACACCCTATTCCCAGCGGGAAACCGTCATCGTCTTCGAGCACAAAACAGAAATCAATTACCGGAGGGCAGAACTTTTGAACGTCTCTGCTTATCGAATGCTCAGAGATATATCTTATATCTTCCGGTGTAGCTTCACGGAATTTCATTAAGCGTCGTATAAAAATCCAAACAGGTAAATTGTGTTTGTCGCTCCACCGCCATCGTTGGTGACATCAACTTTAATAACTTCACCGGCAGTATATCTGGTAAGCACACTTGTGGCAGCAACAGGGTCGGCATCGGCGGTAGGAGAAATTATACAATATTCGCCCGCAGCGTCGAGTTCATCTAAATCAAGGTTTGCCCCCAGCATACCATTGGCGCCAAGCCAATTGTCCCAGCTTGCCGTTACCCCAATAGTAATTTCAGCATCTACGCAATCTGAGCCAGCAACTACTATTGCTTTTGTGATGATACAACATTTTCCTGCCGGAACAGTGTAGAGCGTGGTTTGTCCCTCGGCATTAAACGCCACCGTTGTTGCACTCAATAGCGATTCGGCGTTTTCTCTTAAATCTGCCATTATAAAAATTCTCCTATACTTTTACAACCTCATTATCAACGCATAATACTTCGTTATCGACACATAAAATCTTAGTCTCGCTTATATTGATATAGCTTTTCAATCTACAGACAGAAGCTGTTGTTCCTGCGGTTTCACAAACCCACGTGGTTATATCACCTGCACTTGTTACTATATCAGCGGAACTGCCTATAAGTCTTGTGCCACTCGACGTGTCGAATGTGATGTTCCCTTTGGAGACGATGGTAAATTCCTGCCCCGTATAAGCATCATCAAATCTTGTAACAGTAACAGCGGTAGTGTTGGTGTTGAAAAGGTGATAACCCTGAACCGAAGGTGTTGCATCCGAATCAGTAAAAGTCTGAGCGCTGTGACCGAAAGCAGCCTTCACGTAACCGCTTGCATCGTCAAGTTTAGTCGGGTCTGTATCCTGAATATACAAACCTTCTATTCTTACGTTAGTGTACGTTCCGCTGTCGTCATCGTCTACCTGTACACATGTGCTGGCATCATCAAGATTGAAACTTAAATTAGACAACAACACATTGTAAACCATTCCGCTGTTATCGAAATGTACACCTATCGGGGCACCGCCGGTATGACCGTGAAAAGCACAGTTTTCAATTGTAAGGTCTCTCACATTCTGGATAAGTAAAAGCGACTCTGCGCTGCTCGACTCAAACATACTGCCTGATATGTTGATATTTCTCGGAATCATACTCTCTTCTGCAACTTCACCTATGACAAGCCCATAGTTCTCGCCACCCCAGAAACATCCGGTAAATGTAAGCTGACCCGTGGCAACTCCGGAGGTGGAAGTATCTATTATCATGGCAGTTCTGTTCGGGCTTCCCGTGCCCGAATACGGAGAGCCGAACTTGCACGCATTGAACGCCATCTCGCCCGTACTCAGGTGGTCTGCGTTAATCAAAAGACCCGTACCCGCAAGACCATGCATACCCATAACTACCACATGGTCGAACAGACAATGAGATACGTTGGACACCTGTATCCCAACACCGGAAGCAGTATGAATATCAGACACCCTTACGTCACTGACGGTGATATATGCAGGGCTGCTGCCCGAATCTGCTGCTTCGTTACCTATAAGTATTCCACCAGCAGGTGTTGTCGACGTGGCCCCATTTATCGAGAACCCTATAAACCTGACATTGTTGGCTGATTTGTACGTCTTAAAGCACCAGTCTCCGGCGCTTAACGCATTGCATATAATGTGTGTGGCGTGAGCGCCAGCACCTATAATTGTTACATTGGAATATACCGTAACTTCCGTCTTAATTGCCCACTTGCCTTCTGGTATAAATACTATTCCACCGTCGCATATCGTAGAACCCGTCTGCTGGCCAAGAGAATCTATGGCATCCTGTAATGCAGGGCCCAAGTCGTTGGGGTATGCCTGTCCGCCAAAGGCTCGAACATCTACCCACGGCGACTTTGTTATCAAATCGTCATAATAAGCGTTGGCAAGCTCGAACGTTCCGCTGCTGTCGGTAACGCACGGGTTACCGTCTGAATCGAACCCTAAATTCTTACTTGCCCTGTCTACTGAGTTCGGTATCTCAAGGTCGGTGGCTACGGCATCACTTTCAGGCGCACGTAATGACCTTTTTTTGGCATCGTTGAGTTGTGTGGTGAGCTTTGTAAGTTTATCCAAAGATGATTCGATATTCTCCGCGCTGAAAGAACCGCCCGCCTCAAGGTCAAGTGTTTGGGTGAACGGGGTAGTTCTGACGATATGTATTTCATAGGTAGCTGCAATAGCGGACGTAATGGTAACAGTGCCGCCGGAACTGCCATAAGTGGCAGTATAACCATCTTCTGCACCTTCGGTAAGCTCTGTTTCGGCGCCGGTAGAAGTCAGTCTCTTGTAAACGGCAAGGTCACCAGATTCGGTGGTTGGAAAAGTATAGGGTATCTCCTGACCATCACTATTATCGGCAACAGCCGATGTTCTGTTTGTGGTATCAGATACAGTCATTTTATTTTTATCTTCCTGTTATTTCTGCTCTCGGTACCATAGCCCTGACCGTACATGGCAAGGGGTCTGAACCCGAAACAATAAAATTATCCTCTATGCTGAACCCGCCATCGAAATGAAGTGTCTTGTCGCCAGTGAAAAGTTCGGGCGGGCTGTCGTACTCCTCACTTGTTCGCCAGTCTATATCGTATGTATCGTTTCCATCACCGTACTGCGCACCGGATGTCGCGTAAAAACTAATTATAATCTCAGGTATCTTCTTTATCGAACCATGAGTTGTCCCTGCGCCTGACATTATATCCAGCCGCATAGGTGATACCTGATATGTATACGGAAGTCCAACAATAACTTTATCTGCAGCACTATCTATGGTTATTTCGCCGTCTTTTACTTTCTTTGATATCTGTACTGAACCGTCACCGAGGACTGCGACTGTTTCGTCTTCAAGATGGTCTAACCCGTCTATTGTGGTATCACCGCCCTCGTCTATAATACCACAGTCCACGAAAAAGGCATCGGTCGGGTCTGTAGTGGAACCGAAATCTCTCGGCTGCATTTCTTCGATATATCTTACGGTAGAACCGTTTATAGTTCTCCTTACAGTCAACGTGATTACATCTTCGTCGGTTCCTGGCCTGATAGATATTGATTCTGCTATCCCGTCGCCGCCAAGCGGATGTTCAGCCCATGCCACCACCTTCTGCTCTCTTTCGTAGGTCATAGATATTAGATACGGGCTGTTTTCGATAGTAAACCAGATGATTGAGTCGGGGTTCTTCTGTACCGCCATGCTGGTTATACCGCCATAGGTTATATCTTCTGCCAGGGCAGTAAGGTCTGGTGAGACGTATTTCTGTTTAGGGTCAGACCATGTATATTCCCTTGCTTTTCGTGCGACAGAATCTACGAATATAATTGCATCGTTTACCTCGACAGCCTGAATGTTGGCGCTTCCAAAATTAGTCTGTTGTTTAATGCTCCAGTTGGTTGGGGTAAGAGCCTCATCTATCGTTGTAGACCTTATCCTCCACTCATCGCCGGTAGTTCCCGCTGCAAGAACCTCCATAGAACCGAGCCACCTGCCCCTGTTTGCCGTAGGCAATGTAAGCGTAAAAGCATCATCGTCTTCTGTGCCACTTGCAAAATCCTCAAAATCACCGCTTCCACTCAACCAAATATCCTGTGCATCCAGATTTGTAAACCCGTATACGGCTCGTTCTTCAAAGAAGGCAAACGCCGAAGGCCAGCCCCTTACATAAGACCATGCACCTTCAGCCCATCTCTTGGTCGCAGTGTGTTCGTTTGCGGCTACGATAGCGGTCGCAGTTGCAACGGTCGCCGACGTTACCGATGTTATCTTGAATATACTGTCCTGCGTACTGTTGTCTACTGTCAGGTCGGCTTCTACTTTGCCGTTCTCGTAACTCGAAACATAAATCCTGTACTGTACGCCGTCTGCATCCTCTATGTCGGTTTTCTGGATGTTTCTCGACCCCTTGCCGGACGAATCCATCACTGAGGTATAAGTCCTGAATGTCTCCCAGTTAACGCCGTCCTCCATCCTCTGGATTTCGACTACGGCGTCCCAGTTGCCATGAGTGGTAAAAGACCATTCGCCTTTTACGTCGATAATCTCACCTATCTGCCCTGTACCCTCTGCATTACCTCTCGACACTGTTTTCTCGCGTTTATGGGTAAGTTTCCACAGCGAATAAATATGACCTGAATCGCCGGTAGTAAAAGTATCGTCACTTGCGGTAAGTGTCACCGTGCCGCCATCGACCATTATCTGGCCGTCATCAGTTCCATCGGCAACAGCCTCATTCGGGACGATAGTAAGTATATTTGCCGCATAAGTGGCAGAAGATACGGTATATGCCCCATCGTTTCCGGTAGAGTTGGTTACATAAAATCTTTGGTTTGCCGGAAACAGAGAAGATATATCGGTAGTGCTTGATATTGTAAATTCACCGGCACCTGCACCGCCCAGTGTTGCAGTCGCTATGGTATAGCCGGTAACAGCTATCGTTACGCCATCGTCTTCTTTTATATCATTTCGTTCAAGGAACGGGCCTGTCTCAAAATCGATGACATCAAGCGAAAACTCTGTCGCGCTTGTTCTGGTAAGTTTTCTCGGCCTGTAGGAAGGATGGACAATCCACATGACATCTGCCGACTGCTTGAACTGAAGCTCAAAAAGGTCTGCCTCAAGATATGGAGTGGCTATATCGGAATCTACAAGAGAGCCGTCATAATATACGTTTATTATCTGGTCGGCAAACTCTATATCATATGCTATCGTGGCTGAATAAATAAACGGAACGACTTTAGATTTTTTATCACTATCGTCAACATCAGCTATATACTTTGTGCCAGGTCTTCTTTCCACCGGCCCATATATCCTCGGAATCATATTCTCAAGTATCCTGCACGCAGAAGAATATTTTTCCGTGTCCGAGCGACAGTCTATCAGGGGCGTTACCTTGCCCGCGTTCATTGATATAACAGGAAGATTACGCATTTATTCTCCAGGCCCGTAAACATTAAGCTGCTTCTGTTGTTCAGTCACAGCAGCGGCAATCTGGTCTGACAAACCCTCAAGTGTATCGCCGTCGGCACCAATTACATCTGATAAGATATAGGCCATCAAAGATGACATGTTATACTCTGCGGCGCCGTCCCAGTGGACTATCCCATGACCTACGGGCGGGTCTGTCGCTGCCACTGCACCTTCGTAAATTATAATATGATAAACACCGGCATCTATCTCAGGAAATGTACCGGTGTAACAGCCTCCTCCGGTTCCTTCCGAGAGGGATATGTCATAATCTGCTACGTTGGCATCGTTCCAAGCCTCCCATGAGTCGCCGGTATTATAGACTTTCCATGTACCGCTGTCGTTTTTGAATACGGCGGCCCATAAAGTCTTGTTAAGTGCATATCCAAATCTTATTTCGTGTGCCACTTAGTTGCTTCCGAGTTTAGAATCTATGCGCCCGCCGCGTGTTGCACGCACATCTGTCCATGTATACCTGTCATGTCTGCCTGTTGTGTTTGTTTCCTGCCTGTCCAGTGCCCTCACCGCAGGCATAAGGGCGTCAAGCTCTCTTTGTACTATATCCTGTAGTTTCGGGTCGCCTCCGGCAAGCGGGCCTATAAATTTAAGGGCTAATTGTAGAATCAGAACCTCGGTAAACAGCGGGTCAAATTTTGTCGGGTCGGTTACTTTTTTAATATACCTTATCTGGCACGTTGATTCATTTGTGAGTATCCGTTGACCCTCTATAGCAAATGATTGTCTTGTACTGTCACCGGCGGTATTGTTATCTTCATAAACGGATTTTAGTCTCAGAAAATCGTTGGGCAGAATGAACTGGCTGTCCCACTCGAAAGCAGGCTCTTCCGCGTCCTCGGTAAGTTCCGCCCTGTCGGAAGCAAATCGCCAGAAATGAGACCTTAAAAGAGCGTCCCTTGTATGCTCGTAATGGGTTCTGCACTGGATAGCCTGAACCGAAGAATCTTCGGTATAATCGTTTATCCTCTTTGCTCCGATTTTACCGAGAGCCGCATTGCATATTTGCGTTACAGAAATCATTGCTACTTCTCTTTAATTTTTATGTTAAGTAAAGTGCGTGGCGGAAGATTTACAAGCCATGCCAAATCAGTTGCCTCCTGCTGGCTCATGTGCAGACCTTTTATATAAATAGAATCGCCATTGGTTTGTGTAACAAACTTTACCTTGTCCGCCCTTACATTAAATTCACATTTATTGGCCATATAATTTCTCTACCCCAAAGGTTTGTCGCCTGTGAAGCCCTCGATAAACACGAAACATGACGGTTGGTATCCACTCGAAGCAACGCCGGTAAGGTCTATCGCCCTTCCATCCGTTATTTTCAATGGATTACTGAAATCCTTACTGAACGTTGTCTGTCCGTCATTACAAAACTGTACAGGCCCGAACGCATTCGAACCACCGCCGTCCACAATGGTAAGATTGCAGTCACATATAATCGTATATTCAGCACTTGCTACCGTACCCATAGTTATATGAGTGATATAATGGGCGCTGTTATCTCTCGTAGGGGCTGCCTTCAGTTCGACATTAAGGCTTCCGCCTATAAAATCAGCGCTCCTGAAATTCACCGCCCACGGAGCGCTTCTTTCTATCGGCATCGAGCCGTCACCGGCCATTTTTGGTGTGCTTGTATCTTCTGCCATTTATATTTCGCCGTAATTGTAATGTTTACAGATTACCTGCGGGTCAACCATTATTTTATATCCCGCCTCCCTTGCAACCCTGCTGAAATATTCATCTTCACCTTCATCGTAACACATTCCCCTGTCATCAATTTTCCTGTAAGATACATTGAAGCACGGCTCCCCCAGTCTTACGAGAACACCACGCTCTATCAATATCGTAGAACCGCCTATACAGGTCGCCTCGAAAAGTTTATCGGGCAACGGTTCTGTTCTCGGCTGCCAGTTGCTTTGATTGTTCAGCTTAAACGACCACAGGTTACCTTTCATCGGGTATATGCCAGCGACTATAGGAAGGTCGTAGCTTAATAGTTTGTTTAAGGTGTAGTCGGGTGGCACTACATCGGAGTCTATCGAATAGAAGTGTGTTATGTCGGGGTTCTGTAGTATTGTGTGAATTATCGTGCTTCTTCCGACACCAGCGTCCCTTGAGCTTACATATCCCCACGCCACGTCTACAGCCTTTGCCTCCGATGCGCAATACGCTGCCGTTCTTACATCAATACGATAATCCTTGTCTACAGGAACGCCGATTAAAATCATTTTATCCGGCAAAACCTTCAATGAAGACAAATAGCGCACCCGCGCCAGCCGCCTTTACATCTATAGCATCGTTGTCACCGGCCTTTATCGGCCTCGGAAAACTAACATCCACACAAGCACCGGAGGTGGCAGTGGCGTACGGGCCAAACAATACGGTGGCATCGTCATCCTGTATCTGCGGGTCGACACCGGCAACCTCGCTTTGCAGGATTATACGTGTGATGTAATTGTGTTTACCGGAACCAGGTGCAGCTACAATTTCCTTCGCCGTGGTGGCATCCGCCTCTATGCCATTAGTGCAAAACGGAACCGCCGTTGTAGGAATCGAGCCCTTGTCGACAAGTGTAGGAGTGCTGCTTGTATCAAGTTCTATTGCCATAAGTTATATCTCCTTTTTTTTTATACCCTTAAGTACCGGCAGCCGTAAACATGTGAGATTCGGGATACCTCGATTGACTGCATATTGCGGCAGAGGGCGCATCGAACGATATTCCGTTCGTATCGTCATTGTCGGTAGTTTTACCTGGAACATCGACATCTGTACCATACGATTCGGGGTCGGTTTCAGTTGCAGTACCGCCATCAGTAACATTAACACGGTTAAACAGTTTAACCATCTCTTTTATTTCGTCCCAGTGGACATCACTCAGGCTGTCAAATGGATTTCTTTCAGCCCAGTAAATAAATGCCCACAAATATTCATTTCCAGTGGAAACAGCCATGATATATTTTACTCCTTTAGTCGTGTCCAAAAATTTTAACGTAATTTTCTCTGTATTTCCTCGTATTACAGGGACGCGTCCAGTCCCCCTTTCCGGCCTCACTGCATCTCGACCTTAATGGGGGCTGGCCGTCACGGTCCGTATAACCCGCCTTATGGGTACGGTGATTCACTTCTTCCTGAACGGCCTTTTTGTCGGCATTCCAGGGTATTATTTCGCCCGCATCCCCTTTTGCCCTTTTTATTATTTCCAAAACATAAACCTCTGTAAATAATACTTAATAACTGCTTTCCAGTTTATCTTCTTTTCATCCTGAAACGGATTTTTTTTATACCCGCAATTTTTACATAAACGGTAATAGACCCCGTTTGATTCGCGAGGCATAAACAGGTAAGATTTACATTTTGGGCATTGAGGGCCAAAGCCCGACAAACCCATTGAGTTGGGAATCCGGTTGTTATTATTATTATTATTAAGAGGGTTTATCTTGTTTATCCTTCTCTAACAACGCCTCACGTACGGCAGGTTTTATGTAATCTTCGGGTTCGGTTTCCTGTTGTTTTTTAGTTTCTTTTTTGCCCATAACAGATAGAATCCTTCCACAAAAAGTGGGCGGAGGCGCAAATATACAAAGCGCCTCCACTCACGACTCAAAAAGCAATTCTCTTATTACGTACTACACATCAGGTAGATAAGCGGCCCAGCCGTAGAGTTACTTCCCTGAAGCTGGTAACCCGCAATCTGGCCTGCTGTCTTTGTTGAATCGTCATACAGGGCTGCATTCGAACCCCACTTAACAACTCTTTGGTCGGCTGCTTCGTCCAATGCTTCGCCGCCACTAATATAAGCCGGCCCCCATGTCTGGCACCAGAAATTATAAGTTGCGGCAGCAGTCATAGCCGGAACACCCATCCACGCGTAAGTACCCGAAGTGGCTTCGGTAAGCTCACGGTAAGGATTTTCAAACAGCTCATGATAATCCGAAGTCGTTGAAGCTACCGGAAGTGCGCCATCAAGATATATCTTTGTGGTCGAGCCGGAAGTTGCTTCATTGCCGGTAATACCAAACAGAAGTGTGGTATCCGTACCGCTTGCATCGTACATCATGAAATAGCCGCCAGCCAGGTCGTCTTCCGTACGACTGGCAACAGTTACCGTAACATGCCTGTCTCCGGCATATCCGGCAACAGGGTTGGCTGTCCAGCTAACAATAGAGCCTTCGCCACATCTTGCACCGTGATACGAATAAACGGCAGCTACGGCATGGCTGTATTTGAAAACCCTGCCGTCCCAGGTTGTGTACCTTGTACCGTATATATATCTCTGCGTGGTTTCAACTGCCCGAACACTAAGTATATTGTCACCAGTAAAATCGTGTGGGGTCGCCATCCAATCAAGGGGACGGTGTGGATATTGGAATATCTTAGACATTTTCAGTCTCCTTTCTTTTAGACAGTATCGAGCGTAATGCCGACAACTGCAGGGCCTTCGACACGGGTGGCGCCAATGCTCATCTCAACATAAACCTGAGTCGAGTAGTTCTTGTCGTCTCGTTCCGATATACGAACCGAAGGTTCCTCAGAGATGGCGAGGACAATCGCATCCTGAGCAAAGGCATAACACTTAGTAGCACCGGTATTGGTATCATCGGCTTCGAGCCTTGTGCTTGTAAGGAACTTGAAGCCCATGAACGTGTCAATGTCACCCTGTGCAAGTGCTTTGACTGTGTTATATTCGGAACTTTTAACCTCTGTGGTATTAAGTAACTGGTTGATGTTATACGGATTAGTTACAAAATACCTTTGACGTGCGGGGTCAACCTCCGCATCGTCAAGTAATTGCTTACATGTTAGCAGTTTGGCAATAGTAAGGCCGGTCTCTGTAGTAAGAGACCAGTCACTGCCAGCGGTAGCGATAGTACCATCGGACTCTACCAATCGACACTCGCCGACATCGTAGTTGTTGATGGTAGTTCCGCCCGCATGACCACCGTAAGCAGGGCCGCCGAGAGCCGTGATAATCACGTCATCTATCGTGCGATTGAACGCCATTACGGCGTTCTGAGCATAAACCGACTGAGGGTCAATAAGCATTTTCAGCTTATCAACATTGTCAATCATGTCAGCCCAGTTGTAATCTTCCATTGTCAGTTTACGTCTGCTGTGCGGAGTATTTATCTGAGGAGTATCACCGTGCCTGTCGGCAATCAATGACGCTTCTGTAGCGCCTATGCGCTCGACAAACATTGTATCGCCGGTGACGTCTTCCATCCTGCAACAACGCCGCAGGACAGATTCCTTTTGCTGACTGAGCAATAAAATGTTAGACTTAAACTGGTCAACGAAGGCAGTCGTGATTTGAACAGACATCACAATCCCTTTCATTGAGAAAAATAATATATAAAAATTTATCTTCCGTCGGAAAGGGTGTCCTTTTGGGCCTTTACCTGCATCTCGTTGCTCACGGGCAGTTTACTGCCTTCTTTTAGGGCCTCGCACAAAACGAGGGTGTCCCCTCTCTTTCTCTGTATGTAAGGGGTCTTTGTAAGAGACGTAACCTTTTTTCTTTCTCTCTCTCTATATATATCTCAGCCTGTCTTTCTCTGGCTGACCATCCTCTGGTTGAATAACTGCTGAACCTTGTTCACCTGTACGCGATGCTGCTGTTTTGTGAATCCGTGCTTCGCATATTCGGGGCCATAGGCCGGATGCGCCTGTGCCTCGTCTATCTGTTCCTGAATATCGGAGGGAGTTGGAACCGCAGGTGTGTTAGGGACAGAAGATTCATTGAACAGACCTCCGATGTTTGCGGCAAACCTTATGAAATCAGGGTCATTACCGTACTTCTCGACCATCCGCTGTTTGTGTTCTTCGTCCTGCGAACCTTTTTCTATGGCAAGGTTTCCGAAATGCTTCTTCTGCTCGTAAGCATTTCCCCAATCAGCACGAAGCCCGTCTCTTAACTCCGTATCGCTTAATTTCCTCTGTTGCAATACCTGTTTTAACTCAGATATTACATCTTCGTTGTGGGCGTCAAACAATGTTTTTGCCTGTGTGGCACTAAGGCCGATTTTATGGAACAGCTTCATGTACTTTTCGGCACGCTGCTGGTCGTAATACTCGTCCGGTAGCTCTTCGGGTTTCTCGAAACCGTAATCTGAAAAGTTCTCCGGCCTTCCACCGGCCTTATACCATTCGTTCCACTCATCCTCAGTAGAGGCATCATTGGGTTTGGTAATCTTATCCCTGCCTACCATACTTCTTGCATTCACTACAGACTTCGCAATCCCCTGCAAAGTCTTCGACTCCTTCAAAAACGGACTATCCCTTAATTCCTCATCAAGGATACCAGTCCATCCATCCCTGAGATTACCCTTGTCATCCACCAAAGGGGTAGAAGGTGTCTCCTCCTGCGGGACTTCCACGTTTCCTTCATTTTCTTCTGACGACGGCATACTTTTCTCCTTCTATAATCTTTTCAATAAGTGTTTTATCGTGTGCGGAATATAACCAATAACATCCTTCTTGATATCTTCAATGGAAACATCACAGCTATATCTGTCAGACCATGTATACTTCTGGCCATCTACATAAAATTCAACTTCAGCCACATATTCGTCTCCATCTATAGAGCATTCACAGGTGGCGGTATCAGACACATCGTGTCCCTGTTGTGTCCGGTCGAGCTTGATAATAATAATATTAAACTTTTGCTTCTTTTTGTCTTTTGTCATGGGGGGATTTCTCCAGCATTTTTCTTATGTGCAATATTACACTGCGCTGTCCCTCCCTGTAAGCCATACCCATCGAGTTTCCGTCAACGTAGGTGGGCTCATGCTCGTTACACAGTACAGACAATCTCTTCAACACCCTTTTGCCGCCATCTGTGGAAAAGCATGTATTAAAATCTATTATTAACTGATTCTGTAAATCTTCCCTGTTTATTATTATTTTTTTCTCGGCTTTCTGCCCGTCTTCAATGACTGACCGGTGGATTTCTGGCAGATGCGTGCGGCACTTGCCTTGCTTCTGCCTTTCCGCCTGAGCTTTACGTAACAGGAATGAACTCGTGTACCCTTTGGCATGTGTTCCTACTCCAGTAGTTTTTCAGCGGCACTTCCAGGCTCCGGCGCTTTTGTTGCACCCTGATATGCCTGACCGGCTACCTGTGCGGCCGCCATAGCCTGTTGTTGCTGAATCTGCTGCTGCCTTGCAAGTCTCCTCGCCTTTATCTCATCCTCCGTAGACATGTCCTCGGCGCTTACACCGAGCGATTCGCCGAGCCGCCTGTAACCGGAGTCGTAGTTTACATTGTCGGTTACACCAGGAAATACCCCTTCGAGCTCTGCACCGTAACCTGCCCACCTTACAAATCCCTGTGCCTGCTGGCTCTCGAGCTCCATCGCAAGCCTGCCGAGGAACTCTATCTTGAAAGACTTACCCTGTATCTCCGGTGGCAGCGGCGGAAGCTGGCCGTTGCGAAGCAGGAGCATAATATCCCTTATAATCAACGGCCTGAGCCACTCGTCCTGCAGTCTTCCTATAGGCGGGCCTAAACGCTGGAGACCCTCGGCAAGCCTCTCCTGAATCTCCAGTGTTGTACGTCTGTCACCCTTCAAATCCCTTAGCTGGACAAATATATCGTTGAAAAATAATTTCTTTATTTCGTCCTGAGAACGTTCTATCATATCCTTTGTATAGGGGAAATTGCCCAGCGCGCCCCTTTCTATAGCCCTTATGGAACCAATATTTCGCACCCAATTAAGGGCACCAGGTGAGACCTTAACTTCCCCCTCAAACGACTCGTCAACTTCAAGCGGGGGGTTATTGTGCTTATTGGCACATTCAATAAAATCCTTACGCATGGTCTGAAGGGCTGAAACCGCACCCCTCGCAAATGTGCCCTGTCCCCTGCCCCACACCTCACCTGATGCCTGCGTCCAGCGTGGCACGGCAAATGGAAATTCCTGGAAGCCGCCTTCCTCTACGATTATTTTTTCTTTCCTGTTGACTACAAAAAACTCAAAAGGCATATTGAGGAAATCCTGCAAACGGGGATTTCTTTTCTTTCTCGGCCTTACAATCAATATGAACTCATATTTCTTTTCGGCCTTATTTTCATCGTTTGCAGATTCGAGTATCTCTTTTCCTGCATTTTCGCCGTATTCCTGCATCGCCTGACGCGCCGTATATATAAACTTTATCATCATGGTATCGACCCTGCGCTTGCTTCCCTCACAAACCAGGTACTGGCCAATATCGTAGTCACGATAATTCAGCCCAAGCTCAGGTGCCCATTCAGAATAAAGATTGCCCGTGCCAAACACACACAGCGAACGTAATGTCTCGTTCGCCTGAAGCATGAAATTGGAATTTGCTCTTTTTTCGTGTGATATATCAGTTACCAGACCAAGAGTTCTCTTAACGGAATCAACGTCGTTCAAACGCCTGTCACTCATGGAAATGTTGTAAAATCTCTGGCCTGGCGGAAAAAGATTGACACTGAGGCCGGAGGCCATCTCAAGTGATGCCATTATGCCCGTAGGGTCTATTATCTCCGTGCCCTTGTCCGTGCCTGGAGTTTGGGTGTTCGTGATACTGTTCTCACGAGGAAACATTAAATCGGCAGTATTCTGGTAAAGCGTACGAAATGTGGCGGCGCTGGACTCCTGCTGTTCGTACAGTTTTATAAGTTCGGTGGCATCCATTTTGTGTCTTTTCTATCCCAAAAATGTCTTTTTCTCTGTAGTGTCAGTCGGAACAAGGTCACCGGTAAGAAATGTGCTTTTTCTTCCCTTCCTCTTCCTTAGCCTTTTTTTCTCGTATTCACCGGCACCTGTATCCTCGGTGGGAGGTGGTGCAACCGGTTTAGACTCCGGTGCCTCAACGCCGCCGCCGCCGCCAAGTATGCCACCCATAATCATTCTCTCCTATAACAACAACGATACTTCATTTATGGCAACAGCCTGCCGGTGCCGCCCTTTGGGAATTATTTTTGCTATGTGGCCGTCCCTTGCAGCCAAAAGAAAGTAATTCAATGCGTTACGAAAATGGTCGTTTGTTCCTTTATACCTGTAGACCGAAAGGCCGGTACGCTTGTTTGTCTCAAGAACCTTGTATGCGTCACACATCTGGACTGCAAACTCCTTTATATCGGGACAGTATCTTGGAATTACAAGCTGGCCGGAAGTGGTAACAAGCCTGTGGGTTGCATCGAATATTTCAGTCCTGTTGACGGAGACTATACCAGTATTCTGGTTATAAATAGTGCCCTGCGGGCTGTTCTCCTTGTATTCACAGAGAAATGTACGGAACCTGGCCTCCTGCTGGAACCGCCTCGCCGAATCCTCGTACGGCCTTATATCTATAACTGCACTCTTAACATTGAACCTGTGTGCAAGGTCGTGTATGTCCTCCCACGCAGAAAGTCTGGCTGTCTTGATTACCGTATACTGGTCATCGCCCGTTCTTGTGCCGATTATTACATGTTTAATCTTGCCCACATCGACACCCATTGCGCACGGGCCGCGATGCCTGACATAGGGAAGAAAATTACCACAGCAGTTATAGACCTGCGCCTCCGTCAATCTGTCCTCGGCCGCTATGTACGGAAGACCCAGTCTCAGCCTGTATACGTCGGCAAGGTTGCCCTCCGGCGGATTTATAAACGCATCGAGTATCTCGGCAGGGTCGTTGAAGGCTGAGGTTAACTGGCTCCACCTGTAGCCGTGCATATAATCCGAGTTGTCGGGCTTTGCAGGAACCCATTCAGCGGTGCCCTTACCAGAATATACCGGAACTTCCCTGCAGCATTTACTGCAGCCTATAAAACCTGTTCCGTCGTGTCTTATCTTTACGCAGTCTGGAAACGAAAGCTCAGCACATGTCCATTCGTTACATGACGGGCATTTCCTGAACCAGTGACGCTGGTCGGAAGATTGAAAAATCTTGTCTATCCCCTCGCCAGGCACCAACGGGTTGGATATATAAACCTCCTCCTTGACCTTACTGTGACCCATGCGACCACGAGCCTTAGCTATCACCTCTTCGTCCATCAGGTCGACTTCGTCAAACTTGACGGAATCAACGGGAATACTCCTCATCTTGCTCGACTCGTTCTGGTTCGATATTTTCTGGCTCAGCCTTGCGCCGCGAAGATAAAGAAAAGCATTGTGTATCTTTTTGAGTGAGGCAGTATCGGTGCCCTGCCCGCCCGACTTCACATACCTGCCTATGGCCGTCCTGTTGCTTACAATAAGCGGGTTGAATCTCGACTTGGAAAACTCGTTAACATCGTCGGTAGTGGGAAACATGTACAGAACACCCTGCGGCAGATGCCTGTAAATCATTGCCCACAGCGACTTCAACACCTCTATCTCCGTAAAGCCGCCCTGCGTGGCTTTCATATAACATCTTCGCCTCGCACCAGAACTCATCGGCTCTATCTGGTATTCGTGGTCTTTGAAGTTAAAGGTGGACGCCTGAAGTTTAATCCTGTTGAGTATCGCCCAATAACCCACATCCTGACTGGCTATGTCCTGTGGTGTCAGTTGTGTTGTTGACATTCACACGCTCTCTCACACACAAACTCGCGCTTTTTTTTATTATTATCATCTCTTTTATCGTGCCCTTCGGTATCGCCCATCGCTCAAGGTCGTGCTTGTAAATATCCGCGCCGTGCGACGAAGATATGTATATAAACTCATCATCTTCGTGAAGATAACAACCGTAATTAACAGTGTAAGAATTATCAGGCTTTCGAACAGCATCCTCAAAACCAATCCACTCACTCTCAACGGCGTCAAGCCAGATGACCTTAAGCTCATCGCCAACCTGCCTACCGCCTTCTTCTGCCACGACCAGTCCTCCTCGTAGCAGAACATCCGCCACGACCCCTGTTTGCCCTTACACCTCCGCCTGAGCCATCTCTTCTTGGTGCTCCCTTTTGTGCCATATATATAGTCCCTATAACAACAACCAAAACCTCAATTCAACTCATACCAAAACCAACGGTGATAAGAATACAAAATGTGTATGTATATATTAATAAACATCCGGATTGACCAACTTGCCAGTAGGAAGCCAGCAATACTTCATGTAATTGTGACCAGCAGTGATAACACGACACTTAGCCGTAATAAGCTCGTAACGCCTGCCACGCTCACACTCAATAATGACAGGTAAGTCAGAAGGTAACTTCTCAAGACGCTTAATTAAATCACCAACAAGCATAAAATGTGCGAAAACCTCCAAACCCTAAATAAATACCCAAAAACAGCCTTACCTATCTTAACGTAAAGGGACACCAACCAAAATCTATCAACCCCGCGTTTTCCGATACTTTCCCTGTTTATAGTATCAAAAAGGGCTTACCTATCTTAACATAGTGCGGGGCAATATATAATTGAGGGGAGACAATGTTGTTTGCCCGCCCCGCCCCGCTGGGGGGTTTTGCCTTTTTTCACCCCCCCCCGACACCGTAGGGCATCACAAGGTGGATATGGCATTAGGCTGACTGCGTTAATCTGATATACGCCAGCCGACGGGCTTCGGCCTGCTCAGACTCGGATAGCTCACGCTGCTCGACAGTCTCATCGATGTGCCGTTGTTTGTGCAGGCCTACGATATCGTTAAGCTCGCGGACTATCGCCGTGCGTGCTTGAATCGCTGCGATATTACCGGAGGCGGCGGCGGTGGCCAAATTAGCGTAGTCTGAGCGGAGGAGGGCGAGAGCTTCGGCCAGGTTATGGCCTATTTTAGCCGCCCTTGCCTTATTTATCTGGTGTATCTCATCGACTATGCCAGCGCATGCCAGTAGTCGCGTTGTAACGTGGTTAGCTGATTTTTTACTATATCCCGCTGCTATCGCAGACTGCAAGGCATTATTAAAAGTTTTGGCATTGGTTTTATCTGTGTACGCCACGGCAAACGCCTTTTGTTTCGCCGTTAGTTTATTTTTTTTATTATTTTTGCTTTTTGCCATATTTTTTTGGTTTTTTTTGGATTTTACACTTGACTTACGCCGATATAGTTATTAAGCTATCAGTGTGTTTTTTTGGTAACTTTTATTGAAAGGGTTGAAAAATGATTTTTAATAAAATTCACAATTCCGCAAGAAAGCTAATAGATGAAAACCCATCGGCGGCGCAAAATAAATTCCTGCGCGCGATAGGCCCCACACGCACTTACGGCACCAACTATAACGGGTACGGGTATACTGATACGGTGCGGGTATATGAGCTTACGCGCGGGCAGGTTCGAAAATACAACTGCATCGAAAAAGAACGCCGCACCAGAGCCCGAAAAAACGTTGAAAATATTCGCCAACTGCTGGCGAAGCCGGAAAAAATAGCAGAGGCCATTTACTCGCTGAATAAGGAAGCGAAGAGGCAGAGAGATATACAGAATAAGGCAGCCGACGCGATATGGGGAGACGAAATCACCGAGTACGACACTCAGATGAAATCGCTGAAGCACCACCGCCTCCATCGAGCCAAAAACAACAAAGCTTGGCTATACTCGATCAAAAATGATGCCCTGCAGAAACTCATCGCCGAACATGACCTGAAGCCCGTCGGCTATCACGAATTTCCTGATGTCGATCGCCTGCTTTACGAATTCAGGGGTTTCACCTTCCATATCGAAGGTGAGATCGAAGGCATAGAGAACCTCGGCGACATAGATGAATGGATTGATTCCAATCGTAAGAGAAGTATGCCGCCCCGCAAAGCGAAACTCCTACTCAGATTTTACCTCACAGATAAAAAAACCTCGGCTGCATAATGGCCTCTTAAAGCCGCAAACCGAGGTAAGGCTTTTTTTATCTACGATAGCAGATATTAAAAACCTTAACTTCAGCCTATAGCTGAATTACACCAATAATACAGAATATCCAGAGAATTGCAAGGAAAAAATAAAAAATATTTTACGGAAGGGGGGTACGATAATTGACTGATTTTTCAACCCTTGCCTGCTGTCTGGCTCCGGCTGGGCGGCGGGCTTTTTTGTGGTAACATTGTGGGCCGCCTAAATTCCGGTGTTGCGCCGGTTTTGGGGCGGCCCTATTATGATATGCTTATGCCGGTTTGCGCGCACCGTCCACACACCTTTATTAGAATTTGCGTTTGGCTTCTGTGTTGCTAAAACGCCCCAATCCACGGCCTTTCCGATACATATTTTGCTGCCCGAAATTTTGACTCTCGGTTTCTACAGGAAATAAATCCGGTTCGGCTTTTCGCATCTCAGCAATCAAATCTTTTATTCGTTGCCGCGTTAAGCCTGTAAGCTCCCCGATTCGCGCATAGGATTTTCCCTCCTGCGCATACAACCGAAAAACTAACCAGTGTTCATCCGTGAACTTCATTTGCGCCCAAAAAACACACTCCCTCTGTATAATCAAGTAAATTCTCGTGCTTATTAAAAATCCCAAAACACGTTAAGCCCTTATAAAACAACAACTTATCTGTATTTCATACGACTGTGGGAATATTCAAAAAAAACACAGAAAAACCCCTCTTTGATGAATATTTTCCTAAAGATATTATTTCGCATGACCGAAATAGTTGTTATACTTTATGTGGAAAGGAGCTTATATAAAATGAACAGAATGACACAAATAGTTCAGCAGGCAAAAACGCGGAAAGAAACCATGCTTATCTGCTTCGACACAAAACTGAGCCGATACATGATTATTCCCATAAAAAAACAGGCAAACATACCGGAAGAGTTTATATCGCTCTGCATAGTGCGGGGCGGTCGGGTTATACCAATAGTGATTGAGTGATTGAAAGGACAGAAAAATGGCAAAGTTTTTGGACAGGTTATTGGAAGTTGTGATGATTCTGGGGATACTTTATCTTGCAAGCGGCTGCTCCACGCTCAAGGGCGGACTGGAAGATATTAGCTATCTCAGCGGCACGGCCGCCCAAAACATTCAGACAAAATAAAGGATCCCACTTGGGCATGGATGCCCGTAAGTTATTATAATACAAGCAATTAAAAAAATATTGAAAAAAATGCAAAAAAATTAAAAAAATACTTGACAAACCGCCGAAATAGAATACAGTGGATATTATGATTATGCGTGGATACAATAATAAATTACAAGAAAAACAACAGGGGGACATATACCCCTACAAGGACGAAGGCGGTAAAAACTCTACGCATAATCCAACATGTTCCCCTGTATTTATTGTTATCATTGGCTTTTCATTACCCCTCCTCCCGTTTGGTGCGGCAGGTTCCCACAGAAGGCCTGCCGCCGGCATAATAATAGCTACTCCTGAACACGCGGCGGGCTGTGCGACCGACCCCCGCCGCTGCAATAATACCACCCTATATTTCACAGAGGGGACACCAAAAAAGATGCTGAATGGTTCAACATCCATAAATTTCTTACAGTTATGCGGTGTTTCGGTGGCGCGAGAATAAGATGTAAACCTCGGTGTCCCCTTTTTTTGTGAGGTTGTAATGGCAAAAGTATTTGAACAGTTACGGCGATTGCTGATTGGAATTATCCTAGCCGCCCTGCTTCTGCTGTGTGCATGGCAGGCAATACAAATCAACACGCTGAAAAGCAGAGAACTCAAATTTTACCTGCCCACGCAAACGCAAGTCCAGCGGCACCTAAAATCTTTGGGATACAGACTTGAAGTTGATGGCAAGGTAGGGCCTGAGACGCGGAGGTGGTGGGACGTGGAATGCATCTCAAGGGAGGTTGTATATGATAAATAAACTAACAGAAAAACAGATCGCCCAAATACCTGATTATGTTAATAAATGGCTAAAGGTGGGTCTTTCCACCGACAATCCAAACCGAGAAACCTCCCAAAAATTGGTGGATGCT
>Ga0180434_10001869_pt1 | contig 29224 bp, 28 predicted proteins | sample SS_ome_7_FD_132453 | JGI IMG/M metagenome (GOLD analysis project Ga0180434, IMG submission 132453) | Hypersaline lake sediment archaeal communities from the Salton Sea, California, USA - SS_1_D_2 metaG | ecosystem: Environmental > Aquatic > Non-marine Saline and Alkaline > Hypersaline >... | reverse complement strand
ACGCCTCTTCTTCGTCCATTTCTTTGTCTTGACACAAAGAAATGGACAAAAGAAAAGTCAAGACGTCGGCAAGGTGCCCCGATGCCCCCGCTTCTCCACCGCCTCCCCCTTCGCCCACGCGTATGCGGGGCCGTAACCCCTTTCCCCGCCCTCGTGCCGACGTCAATGAGCGATCTCATCCGCCTTTTTAGAACCACCCCGCATCCCATTCCGTACACCTATACGCGGCGCGTAACCGTAACCGTACGATTTCTGCTGTTTGACTCCGCCCGTTTACACCTTATAATATGACTATCATGTCCGGTTTTAGAGTGGCTCTAGCCCAAATCAATCCCACAGTAGGGGACATCCAGGGGAACCTGGGTAAGATGCTCAATTTCGTTGAGCGGGCCAGGCAGGTCAAGGCTGACCTGGTCGTCTTCCCGGAGCTCGCCGTGACCGGATACCCGCCTGAGGACCTTCTGCTGAAATCCAGGTTCGTCTCGGACAGCATGAGGGGGCTGGCTAAACTTGAGAAGCGCTCCCACCACATCGGCATTGTCGCCGGTTACGTCAGGGGCAAGGGCAAAAAGCTCTACAACTCCGCGGCTTTCATCTCGGAAGGCAAAACCAGGGCGGTCTGCGACAAGACAATGCTCCCCAACTACGGCGTCTTTGACGAAAAGAGGTATTTTGAGCCGGGGCACCCGTCCGCCCTGATTCACCACAAGGGCATCAGGTTCGGCATTAGCATATGCGAGGACATATGGCATAAGGGCGGGCCCTGCGCCGCTCAGGCAAAGGAAAAGGCCGACCTCCTGGTAAACATCAACGCCTCTCCCTACAATCACGGAAAGCATTCTCAGAGGCTTGAGGTTCTCAGAAAATTCAGGTCGTACATCGCCTACGTGAACATGGTTGGCGGTCAGGACGAGCTTATATTCGACGGAGGGAGCATAGTACTTGATTCCAAGGGAAAGGTTATGGCTATGGGGCATCAGTTCGAGGAGGACCTCATTGTGGTTGATCTTCCCGTAAAGAAAGGCAAATCCTCCGTTGTCGACCTCAAGACGCCGATCAAGAAAGTCCACGTAAAGCCGCTTTCGAAGGACGAGGAAATATACTCTGCCCTGAAGCTCGCTGTCCATGATTACGTAACGAAGAACGGCTTCGAGAAGGTCGTCATAGGGCTCTCCGGAGGCATAGACTCCGGCCTGACGGCCTGCATTGCCGCCGACGCCCTGGGCCCGGAGAACGTCGCGTGCGTTTTTCTTCCGTCAAAATACACGCTGAAGAGGTCGTCTGATGACGCCGTAGCCATGGCCAAAAACCTCAACGTGGAACTGATGGAGATCAAGATCGAGTCGCTGTTCGACTCATATCTCTTTGAGCTTTCCGAGGCTTTCAAGGGCACCGAAAGGGGGATAGCCGAGGAGAACCTTCAGGCGCGGATAAGGGGGAGCCTCCTGATGGCCCTTTCAAACAAGTTCGGCTGGCTGGTCCTCACCACCGGCAACAAGAGCGAGATGTCGGTAGGCTACGCCACCCTTTACGGCGACATGGCCGGAGGCTTTGCGGTGCTTAAGGACATTCCCAAGACTCTCGTTTACGAGCTCGCAAGATATCGGAACTCGATCAAAGAAGTTATCCCTTCGAGCATGCTGGAAAGAGAGCCCACGGCTGAGCTCAGGCCCAACCAGAGGGACACGGACACCCTTCCGCCGTACGATGTTCTTGACGCGATCATGAACATGTACGTTGTTGAGAACAGGAGCCAGAGGCAGATAATAGCCAAGGGGTTTGCCTCTGAGGACGTAAAAAAGGTGGTAAGGATGATCGACCGCTCGGAATACAAGAGGAGACAGTCTCCCCCCGGCCCCAAGATCACCCACAGGGCTTTCGGAAAAGACTGGAGGCTTCCCGTCACGAACCTCTACAAGGGATAGACACTTTGTGTTAGAATGCGGATCATGTTCAAGGCAACCGTAAAAGTAACCCTCAAGAAGACCGTCCTCGATCCCCAGGGAAAGACCGTCGGGCACGCGCTCAAGTCTCTCGGGTTCTCGTCCGTTGAGGACGTGAGGATGGGAAAACTTGTCGAGCTGACCCTGGATTCGGGCGATGAGTCGCAAATCAAGGAGATGTGCGAGAAGCTTCTCACGAATCCGATAATTGAGGAATACGCCTACACAATAGAAGAGGTATAGATTTGAGGACCGGAATCATTGTCTTCCCCGGCTCCAACTGCGACATGGACTGCTATCACGCCGTTCACGACGTCCTTAAACAACCCGCGGAATACGTATGGCACGCCGAGACAAAACTGGATCATTTTGACGCTCTTGTTCTTCCGGGCGGTTTCAGCTACGGAGATTATCTCAGGACCGGCGCGATAGCTAGGTTCTCTCCGATAATGGACAGCGTCATCGAGTTCGCCAATTCCGGGAAGCTTGTCATAGGCATATGCAACGGCTTTCAGGTCCTGCTGGAGGCAGGACTCCTTCCCGGTGCGATGCTCAGGAACCGGGATCTCCATTTCATTTGCAGATATGTTGATCTGAGGGTGGAGAACAACAAGACTCCCTTTACCTCCAAAATGACAAAAGGACAGGTCCTCAAGATCCCGATAGCCCACAACGAGGGGAATTACTACGTCGACGGTAAAACTTTGAAGAAACTGAGGTCAAACAACCAGATAATCCTCAGGTACTGCAATAATCCGAACGGCTCTCTCGACAACATTGCCGGGATATGCAACGAAAAGGGAAATGTCCTGGGAATGATGCCGCATCCGGAGAGGTGCTCGGAGGAAATTTTGGGCACCGATCACGGGAAGCTGATATTCGAGTCAATGATCGACTGGATGAAGAAGAATGGTTAAGCCGGAAGTCTACAAAGAATTAGGATTGACCGATCAGGAATACAAGCGGGTCGAGAGGCTGATCGGCAGAGAGCCGTCACCTACCGAGCTCGCGATGTTCTCGGTCGAGTGGTCCGAGCACTGCGGGTATTCAAGGTCAAGGTCACTTCTGAAGAAGCTTCCAAGGGAGGGCAAGTACCCGGTGCTGGTGGGGGAGGACGCTGGAGGGATCGTCGTTGACGATCTGGCCGTCATCTTCAAGATGGAGTCGCACAATCACCCTTCGCAGGTAGAGCCCAAGCAAGGCGCGGCGACGGGTGTTGGAGGCATAATCCGCGACATATTCACCACGGGGGCGCGTCCTATCGCGTCCCTCAATTCCCTGAGGTTCGGGCCGCTCTCCGATCCTTTCAACAGGTATATTTTTTCGGGCGTGGTGGACGGCATACAGAGCTACGGCAACTGCATAGGCGTGCCCACCGTCGCGGGTGAGATCTATTTCGAGGACGCCTACGCGGGCAACTGCCTGGTGAACGCGATGAGCATCGGCGTCTGCGGGAAGTCCGAGATCGCCAGGGCCCGCGCCTCCGGCGAGGGGAACGTCATCCTTTACGCGGGCTCAAGGACCGGCAGGGACGGGATCGGCGGCTGCAGCGTCCTGGCGTCCGCGGAGTTCTGCGAAGGGGAAGAGAAGCGGCCGACCGTTCAGATCGGCGATCCGTTCACGGAGAAGTGTTTGATAGAAGCCACGCTTGAAGCTTTAAAGACCGGCCACGTTGTCGGAATAAAGGACATGGGGGCGGCTGGGCTCACCTGCTCAACTTCCGAGATGGCGCTTGCGGGCGATTCCGGGATGGAGGTCGACCTCTCAAAAGTGCCGCTCCGCGAGGAAGGGATGGAGCCCTTCGAGATAATGATGTCCGAATCCCAGGAAAGGGAGCTCGTCTGCGTAAAAAAAGGCAAAGAAAACGAGATCATCGACATATTCAGGAAATGGGACCTGCAGGCCGTCCCGATCGGAGTCGTCACTTCCGACAAGGCGCTGAGGATCAGGTATAAGGGAGAGCTTGTTGTCGACACGAGGCCGGAGGACCTGGCGAAAGCGCCGATTTATGACCTTCCGGCGGAAGAGCCGAATTACATACAGGGCCTTCGCAAATTGGAGCTTTCAAAGATCAAAACACCAAAAGACCTTGATAAGTCTTTGCTTAAGCTTCTCGCCTCACCAAATATTGCGAATAAGTCCCACGTCTGGGAACAATACGACCACATGGTCCAGACGAATACCGTCGTCCTTCCGGGTTCGGACGCGGCGGTCTTAAGGCTCAAGGGGACCGGGAAGGGAATAGCCGCGACAACCGACTGCAACGGCAGGTACTGCCACGTCAATCCCCGCGCGGGAGCGATGATAGCGGTCGCCGAAGCCGCAAGGAACCTCGTTTGCGTCGGGGCTGAGCCGGCCGGAGTCACGGACTGCCTTAATTTCGGCAACCCCGACAAGCCGGAGCGATACTGGGAGTTCAAGGGATGCATGGAGGGTATAATTGAGGCGTGCGAGACGTTTAAAATCCCGGTTGTCTCAGGCAATGTCTCCTTCTACAACGAAAGCCCGAAGGGGCCGATTTATCCCACGCCGACCATAGGGATGGTCGGAGTTGTTCAGGATATCAAAAGGGTCTGCAGCTCACCATTCAAGAACAAAGGCGATGTCATATTGCTGATAGGGGAGAATACCGATGAGATCGGAGCATCAGAGTACCTGAAAACCATGCATAATATGGTGAAGGGCGATGCTCCTTCGATTGATCTGAAGAAGGAAAAGGCGGTCCAGTCGGCGTGTTTGGAGGCTATTCAAAAGGGATTGGTCAATTCGGCTCACGACTGTTCGGACGGAGGGCTTGCGGTCGCGCTTGCTGAGTGCTGCATTTCGGGCGAACAGACCGGGGCGAAAGTAACGCTCAATGATAAAATCCGGCCGGATGCCCTGCTGTTCGGGGAAGCTCAATCTAGAATACTAGTATCCTGTTCACCGAAGAACGCGGCGAAAATCGAAAAGATCGCGAAAGCGCACAAAGCTCCCGTTTCAAGGATAGGCGCCGTGGGAGGCGGGAACCTTGTCATTAACGATCTTATCAATGCTCCCGTAAAGGACCTCTTTTCCTCATGGAAAACCGCGATACCGAAGATGCTCGGCCTGTAAACTTCAGTTCTGCTGAAATTTCCTTCTCATCCTTCCGATATATAACCGAAATGAAAGCGGTTCATAGCATATACGCGAAAGGCATCAGGCTTGTTCAGAGGAACTTTCCGGGCGCGTACCTGACGGCTAACTTAAGGTTCTCCCGGGAGGCCGGGGCCAAGGTCGCCAGGCTTGTCCCTCTGATGACGGTCAGGAGGCTTGTAGCCGCGGCGCTGATTGAGGCCGGGAAGGACAATTTTGACCTGGGTCAATTTCCGGTTGGTTCGGACATCAGGATAACCGATCTCACCGTGAAAGTTAGACCGAATGACGTTGTTCTGAGATCGGAGGAGCATCAGGGATACATAGAGCGGGCCGTGAAGCGGACGACCGACTTGAGCATTACCGAAGCCGTGGTCGAAGTTCACTACGGCGACAGGGCGAGGGGGGTGATCCTTTCACTGAACTACTCCCGCCAGATCGTGAATCACGGTTTCACGAGGGAGAAGGCCGAATGAAGCAGGCCTGACAAAAAAGAGCAAAACGTGCGAGCCCGTCATTTATAAAAACCCTTATGGATGACGGGTTTTTTGTTTTATAATACCGGAAGGGCCAGAGAGCGAGAAGGAAAGAGGCTAGAGGAGGGAATGAATCATGGCCAAGACCATCAAAGAGATAAATGAAAAGATCAGGTCCGGCAAGGCAGTCGTTGTCACGGCTGAGGAGGTCATCGACATTGTCGAGAGCAAGGGGCTGGCAAAAGCGGCCGCGGAGATAGACGTCGTGACAACGGCGACTTTCGGCCCGATGTGCTCCTCCGGCGCCTATCTTAATCTGGGCCATACAAAACCCAAGCTGAAGGCCGGCGGAGGCACGGCTTGCATAAATGACGTGCCGGTTTACACGGGCTTCGCGGCGGTGGACGTCCTGATAGGGGCCACCGCGTGCAAAAAGGATGATCCTCTGAACAAGGTCTTCCCGGGTGAGTTCAAGTACGGCGGGGGGCACGTAATAGAGGATCTCGTCGCCGGGCGCGACGTCGTGCTCGACGTGGAAGCCTACGGAACGGATTGTTATCCCAGAAAAACTCTAAGAACTCTGCTGAACCTGAAGGACGTCAACGAGGCGGTCCTGTTCAACCCCAGGAACTGCTATCAGAACTACAATGTCGCGGTCAACAGGTCCAAAAAGACCATATACACCTATATGGGCGTGCTTCGCCCGAATCTCGGCAATGCAAACTACTGCAGCGCCGGCCAGCTGTCGCCTCTCCATAATGATCCCCTTTATAAGACCATAGGGATCGGGACGAGGGTGCTCATCGGGGGAGGCATTGGGTACGTCGCCTGGCAGGGGACCCAGCACAATCCGCACGCTCCAAGAACTCCGAACGGCGTCACAAAGAGGCCGGCGGGAACACTGGCGTTCATTGGGGACCTGAAGGGAATGAGCGACTCATGGCTCAGGGGCGTCAGCTTTGTCGGGTACGGAGCCTCGCTGGCCGTCGGAGTTGCGATACCCATACCGGTCCTGAGCGAGGAGATACTCAAGCACACGACGGTAAGGGACAAGGACATAATTGCCCCGATAGTGGACTACAGCGAAGCCTATCCGAGCGGAAAGTCCGACGTAATCGGAGAGGTGAATTACGAAGAGTTGAAAAGCGGCAAGATCGAAATTGACGGGAAAAAGGTGCCGACGTCCGGAATATCAAGCTATTCGAAAGCCAGGGAGCTTGCCGGTATACTTAAGGAAAAGATCAAGAAAGGCGAATTTGAGCTGACCGAGCCGGTGTCTCCGATACCGGGGCCGGATTCCTATCCGAAGTTCAAGCCGCTCAGGGAGAGGCCCGCGGGGAAAAAGGAGGATGAGCGATGAATTCCGAAAAGTCAAAGAAGATCGTAATAACCTTTCCCAAGGACCTGGTGGACAAGCCGATAATATACAAGCTGATCCGCGAGCACAATCTTGTCTTCAACATACTGAAGGCCAGCATCACGCCGGCGGAAGAGGGCCTGATGATCCTCGAGATGAGAGGCGAGGCGAAGGATATTGATAAGGGAGTCGCCTACCTCAAGAGGCAGGGCGTCCGGATAGAGCCTCTGAGCAAGGACATAATAGTGGACTTTGACAGGTGCGTTCACTGCGGGGCCTGCGTGGCCCAGTGCCCGACGGGCGCGCTTTTTGTAAAGGACAGGAAGAGCATGAAGATAGACTTTGATCCTTCAAAGTGCATAGCGTGCGAGCTGTGCATAAAGCCGTGCCCAGTGCGCTGCATTGAGGTCAAGTACTGACCTTGCTCAATTTTCTGAAGCCATCAGTTATTGCGCTGTTGTTTGCCTGCCTCGCCGCTCAACCGGCCCTGTCTTCCGTAAGGGAGGTCGAGCTGGGCGGAGACATCATTAAGTTCACGAGCTATCTTCAGGCAAGGTACTCTTCCGCCCCGTCTTCGAACGATTCATTCACCCTGCCCAGGCTCAGGATAGACGTCTGGTCTGACCCGTCCCCGAACTGGGGCTATCTTGTTGAGATCGATCCCACAATATCTCCGGCCATTGTCTACGGCTGGATCGACCTTAAGGCGTCGGACCGGCTCAAGCTCAGAATAGGCAGGTTCTATTACCCCTTCGGCCTTGAGTACACCACTCCTCCGTCCAGGTTCGACTCAATTCTTCCCGCGACGGTGCTGTGGGAGTATTTCGGCTATTCAAGGGACATCGGCGCTCAGGTTATAGGGGGCAGGAACAGAATAAAATATTATCTTTCCGTCGTGAACGGCCGCGACAACGAAATGACCGAAGACAACGACTCAAAGGATTTCTGCGGCAGGGTTACCTTTGATCTCGCCGGGATGACGGTGGGAGCTTCCCATTATTCGGGAAGGTCCGGCACCACTGAGGCCGAAAGGATGAGAACTGGAGGGGAGGTTGAGTTCGGCGCGGGGCCGTTCACTTTCAAAGGGGAGTTCATTTCCGGTCTTGACGGCGAAGTGAGGTCTCAGGGGTGGTACGCTATGCCAATATTTGACATAACCCCTGTAATCCAGGCCCTGATTAAGTGCGAGAGCTGGGACCCGGACGTGAAGTCTCCGGGCGACCATCAGACCATTGTTACCCCCGGATTCAACTTTTTCCTTGAGAAGGACCTGAAACTGCAGGTAAACTACGTGATAAAGGAAGAGGAAAAGGACCCCGTGGAGAATAACAGCTTCCTCACACAGATTCAGATATTCATGTAGGGGCTACTTCATCGCCTTTATTATGGCGTCCGCCATCTGGGATGTCCCGGCGGCGGTGGGGTCGTCCCTTCTGGGCTTCAGATCGTACGTGACGTCCTTTCCTTCCGCAATTATCTTAGCCACCGCCCCTTCAAGCTTTTTCGCGGCCTTTTCCTCGCCGAGGTATTTAAGCATCATGACGCCGGAAAGGATCATAGCGGTTGGGTTGACCTTGTTCTGGCCCTTGTACTTGGGCGCGCTGCCGTGCACCGGCTCAAAAAGCGCGATGCCTTCCCCCACGTTCGCCCCGGGAGCCACTCCGAGGCCTCCTACGAGACCGGCGCAGAGGTCCGAGATTATGTCGCCGTACAGGTTGGGAAGCACCAGAACGTCGTAGAGCTCGGGCTTCTGCACCAGCTGCATGCACATGTTGTCGATCAATCTCTCCTCGAACTCCACCTTGCCCTCGTATTCTTTTGCGACTTCCCTGGCCGTGTGCATGAAGAGGCCGTCGGAGAACTTGAGGATGTTGGCCTTGGTGACGGACGTGACTTTCTTTCTGCCGTTCTTGAGGGCGTAATCGAACGCGAACTTCACAATTTTCCGAGTTCCGAGCTTTGATATCGGCTTAAGGCTGATGCCCGAGTCTTTCCTGATCTCGGACCCGGCCTCTTTTTTTACGAAGCCTATCAGCTTCTCGGTCTCCGGCTTTCCTTCCTCAAATTCAATTCCCGCGTAAAGGTCCTCCGTGTTCTCCCTCACCACCACCAGATCAATGTCGGAATACTTCGACTTGACCCCCTTGTAGGACTTGGCAGGCCGAAGGCACGCGTAAAGGTCGAGCTTCTTTCTCATTGCGACGTTTACGCTCCTGAATCCCCCTCCGATGGGTGTGGTTATCGGTCCCTTGAGGGCGACCTTGTTCTTCCTTATGGATTCAATAACGTCGTCGGGGAGGGGAGTGCCGTACTTTTCCATGACGTCGGCCCCGGCTTCCTTGACTTCCCAGTCAATTTTCACTCCCGTGGCCTCTATGCAGCGCCTTGTGGCCTCGGTCAGCTCGGATCCGGTCCCGTCGCCGGGTATCAAAGTGATCTTATATGTCATTTATCTCCTCCGTTAGAAAAAAGATTATATCACGTTCTTCAGATAACGTATATCAGGATAAGGGGGATCAATATGAAGGCCAGCACCGTTGAGATCATGACGGCTCCCGCGGCGAGGTCAGGATCCACCCCGTACTTTTCCGTCAGCAGGAGAGAGTTGATGGCGCTGGGCATGGACGACGAAAGAATAAGCACGTTTTTCGTCACTCCCGATATCCCGAAGATCCTTGCAGCGGCAACGGCTATGGCAAGCCCTCCGGCCAGCCTCAGGAGCGCGGACAGTACGGAAAGCCGCACGACATTGGGGCGAATGTGATTGAGCTGATAGCCCAGTATCAGAAGCATCACGGGTATCGTCGCCCCGCCTATTGACGTCATTGTCTTGAGCAGCGCGCCGTGCACGGGCAGTTTAAGGCAGTTGATTACGGTCGCGGCCGCTATGGCGTAGATGACCGGGAGCTTGAATATCTCCCGAAAGTTCTGCCTGCCCACAAGAAGGAATACGCCGAGGCTGAATATCAGGATCCCGTTGGTCGCGTCAAACACTATGGCCTTTGACAGCGCCTTGGCGCCGTATGCCGAGAGCGCGATGGGAAAAGCGATAATGCCCGAATTCATGAACATGCTGCCGATGTAGATACCAGGCGTGAACTCGATCCTGAGGGATTTTGTGATCAGAAAGGTCATTATGCCGACGCCCAGAACCACCAGAACGGCAAAGGCCGGGATAAGGATGAAGTCGTTGATCGGAAGCGGGGCCTTCAAAAGGGAAGAGAGTATCAGGCACGGGACCGTGATGTACAGCACCAGGTCGACCACGGGCTTAATCTCTATTTTCCTGATCTTTCCGAACAGGTATCCGACGGCAATGGTCAGGAATACGGGGATGAGAACGTTGAGGTCTTCGGAGAAGGGCATTACTTTTTCATCCCTACCAGGTATCTGTAGGCTGATGACGCGGCCAGCGCGCCGTCCGATGCCGCCGTGACTATCTGCCTGAGCTTTTTCACCCTTACGTCGCCCGCGGCGAAGACCCCGCTGACGGAGGTCTTCAGCTCATCGTCCGTGACGATGTATCCGCCCTTGTCCTGCTTCAGAAGCCCGTTAAGGAAGGAGACGTTCGGCTTGTACCCGACGTACAAGAACACTCCGTCGACCTCAACTTTTGAGATTTTTCCCGTTTTGTTGTCCTTTATCGCTACCGACTCCACCTTCTCTTTTCCTTCTATCTTCTCCACCTTTGAATCCCACATCATGTATATTTTCGGGTTGTTCCTTGCCCTCAGCTCAAGTATCTTGTCTGCCCTCAGCTCTCCTCTCCTGTGCACTATTGTAACCACGCTCGCGAAGTTCGTGAGGAATATCGCTTCTTCAACGGCAGAATTGCCTCCTCCTATGACCATCACTTTTTTGTCCTTGTAAAACGGAGCGTCGCAGGTGGCGCAGTAAGAGACGCCTCTGCCGAGAAGCTTGTCCTCGCCGGGCACTCCCAGCTTTCTCGGCTCCGTCCCGCTCGCTATTATCAGGGACCCGGCTTCAATTGTTCCGTCCTCAAGGAAAAGCTTTTTGGCGGTCTTTCCGGACTCGACTTTCTTGACGTTCCCGAACATGACATCAAGGCCCATTTCCCTCGCGTGAAGCTCGAACGCCCTTGAAAGATCCATGCCCTTGATCTCGCGGGGAAATCCGGGGTAGTTCTCGATGCGGTCCGTCACGCTCATCAGGCCTCCCAGGAGGGCCTTTTCGATCAGTAGCGTGCTCAGCCCCATCCTCATCGAGTATATGCCCGCGGTGAGTCCGGCGGGGCCCCCGCCGATTATGGCGACGTCGATCCCGCCCTTCCTGTCCACGACAACCGTCTGCATCTCTGGCATGGTCTTAAGCTCTTTAGTGGTCATTTGCTCTCCCTCAGCATGGCTATGGTGTAGTGTCTTCCGGCCGCCTTGCCGTCCCTCCTGAACGAATGGAAGCTGCCGCTGCAGCCGGTGCATTTTCCGGAAGTTCTTATGTTGCCGGGCCGGACGCCCAGCTCCAGCGCCTGAATCCTGTTCAAGGCGGCCAGGTCAAGGCTCCACTTTCCGTTTTTCTTCCGATTCGCGGCCTTCGACCATCCGCCGCAGCTTTCCCTCACCGGCTTCATCACCGCCTCGTCCACCTCATAGCAGCACTTTCCTATCGACGGGGCCATGTCGATTATACAATCTCTGGCATTGGTGTCAAAAGCTTCCTCCATTGCCTTAATGGTCCCGGGAAGTATCCTTTCCGCGCTTCCTCTCCACCCGGCGTGCGCGAGTCCTATGGCGCCCCCCGCGGGGTCGAATATGAAGACGGGCACGCAGTCGGCGGTCCTTATGCAAAGCGGCAGTCCCGGTGTTGAGGTCGCCAGGCTGTCGCAGCCGGGAACGGTCCTGCCCCTGTCATCCGCCGATACAACGGCGACCAGTGATCCGTGAACCTGTTCGGCCTGAACAATGTCAAAGGACCGGATCCCGAGGGAGAGCGCGAAAGAGGGGAGGTCCCGGAATTCCCTGGTTGAGGTCTCGAACAGGGGATTCATCTGGCTTCCCTTGTGAGCTCCGATCCGCTTATCTTCACCTGAGTCCTGCCGGACACGGTGACCTTGTCTTCCTTGAAGAGGATGCTGACTTCGTCCCCCGAAAGCGCGTTGTTCCCGCGGAGAGCCCTTGCCTCGCCCGAGAGTACGGCGCGCTCGCTGTCCACCAGATACAGGGCATTGTTGCCCCATGCTTCCAGGTCCTTTGAGGTGACGTGGACGTTGCCGAGAAGCTCCAGCTCCCTTGACCTTTGCCTGTAGAGAGCCGAATCTGACGTTATCACGGCGTCCGACCTTAGCATCCTTGATCCTCCGAGGGCGTAAATAAGGTCGTTCTTGCTGTCGACCTTTATCGTGGTGGCCTCACAAGTGATGTTATCGTCAACGTTGGCCCGCGGCGATCCTATAAGCTTCACGTTCTCCATGGCCACGTCGGCCTCGAGTTCGTCGGAGAGAACTACTATGTTGCCTTTCGCCAGCATTATCCCGTCGGTGCAGTTTATCTTCTTGGTGGCAAGCTTCCAGGCCAGGTTGTGTGCCTTGAACCAGTATCCGGAATCGCCCTCGTGCGGAAGGTTGAAGATGGCCCTGGGATCCTTTAGTTTTCTCAGGCTTCCCAGCTTGTGCCTGAAGGCCTTTTCGAATTTGGTGTCGTATCCGATCGGTTCCGAGAGGTATATTTCCTTCTCCTTCATGTGCCAGACTGCGGTCGGCGCGATTATCCTAAGCTCCGGATTTCCTTTTTCAAAGAAGGTGCCTCTCACGGTGGTCAGATTGGTGATGTTCGTGGTCTTGTTGAGCTCTGAAGATATGGCCCTCAGCTCCCAGTACTTCTTTCCGTCCACGATCTCCGCCACGGTGACGCCCCTGAAGAACAGGTCCGCTCTTTCCTTCTGTTCTTCAAGGCGCTGCGTCACTCTTTTCACAAAATCCTCTTTGGGAACGAATATGGCCCAGAAGGCCAGGCCGGAAAGGACCAGGAGCAGTATGTATATGGGCAGCTTCTTGAGAAAGTTCATCTCTTCATGGAAAGGCTGTCAGTAGCCGAGAGCCTTGAGCCTGAGAGCTTCAAGTCCTTCCCAGAACGCCTCCCAGCCCTTGCCCTGCTTCTGGTATCCCGCCGCGAGCAGCATGTGGAGCGCGGCCACGTCGGTATCGATCTCTATGGCCTTCTTAACGTATTCAACCGCGAGATCATCCTCGTCCTCCTCGCCGTAGATGAGCCCCATGTAGCCGTATGCCCATAACCTTTTGTTGGTGTCATCCTTCGGCTCCATTTCGGCTATGTAGTTCATCTCCTCTATGGCTTCTCTCTTCATGTCGTTGAAGTAGAGGGCGAACGCGAGCCTGAAGCGCTTTTTCCAGTCGTCCGGGTTCGCCTCGACTTCCTTGGAGTACATCTCAAGGGCGAGCGGAGCGAACTCCTCGTCGATTTCGTTGACCTTCTTGAGCTCGTCCCAGCCCTCCTGGACCTTGTTGGAGTATGAGTAGGTGATAGCGAGGTCGAAATGAGCGTGAGGGTCGTCAGGATTTTCCTCCAGGGCCTTTTGTTTTGCCTCGATCTCCTCGCGGAGCTCATCGGTCATGTCCCAGGCCGGAGCGCTCTTCATCGATATGAAGACGATCGCCGTCATTGTAAGTAAAACAGATGTCAGGATGACCAGTTTTCTCATATCCTCACCTTCCAGCTCCCGCGCCAATCCCGCGGGTGAAAATAGATTCTACCGCATCCGATGGGGTTTTAGCAACTATTGTCTTCAGTCCGGCGCTTCTTCCCATTTCCAGGTCTTCTTCATCAATGCCCACCAGGAATGACTCTGCTAAGTCTATGTTCAGCCTGCTCTTGGCCCTGAATATCAGGCCCGCCGACGGCTTTCTGCAGTCGCAGTCCATCCTGTGGGGATAGAGCCCGAAATCGGGATGGTGCGTGCAGTGGTAGATGGCGTCAATGTAAGCGCCCGCGCTTAACATCTCCCTCTGCATCTTTTTATCCGTTACCTGAAGGGAGTCTTCCGTTATCTCTCCGCGCGCCACGCCGGGCTGGTTGCTGAGAAGCACTACCTTGAAGCCGCTTTCATTGAGCCTGCGGATCGCCTCTCCGGAGCCACTGACCGGACCGGAGCGGTCCAAGACTTTATCGCGGTTGAAGAAGACGGCCCTGTTCATCGGATTCATTATAACACAGCTCAGGTCATTATTATTCTGGCGGGCTGGAAGCCGTTGAAGCCGGGGACGGCGCTGGCGCATGAGTAAGCGCCGATGTTCTTGACGTAGATGACATTGCCCACGTCGAGCTCGGGCAGCTCCTCGTTGAGGGCTATGGTGTCGAACGAGTCGCATGTGGGTCCCGCGAGGGTGCACAGGAACTTCTGGCCCCTCCTTAAGCTCTTGAACTCGTACCTGCAGTGGTCGAACACTATTCCGGAAAAATCCCCGTAGACTCCGTCGTTCAGGTAATAATAATTTTTGTTGTTCCTGAACGTTCTTCCAACCACCTGAGTCACCAGGGTGCCGGCGGGCCCGACGAAGAAGCGCCCGGGCTCAGCGATGAACGTGGTGTCCTTGTCAAAGAGCCTGTTCATCTTTTTCCTGATCTGAACTGCTATGTCCTTGAAGGTCGTGTGGCTGTCCTCGTCGAAATGCCTTATGGGAAATCCTCCGCCTATGTCCACCATTTTCAGCTTCAGCCCGACGCGCCTTGTCTCCTCAAAGATCACGGAGCAAATGTCCAGCGCGTGAAGGTAGTTTTCCGAATTTATGCACTGGGAGCCCACGTGAAAGGAGAGCCCTAGAGGGATGAGCCCGAGGGATTTCGCCTTTTTCAGAAGAAATATGGCCTGATCCTGCTCGGCTCCGAACTTCAGAGAGAGCTCCACCGTGCTGCCCGCGTTGTTGACTTTGATCCTGAGAAGGACCTTGGCCCCCGGGCAGTGCTTGGCTATCTTGTAGAGCTCCGGCTCATTGTCAAAGGTCATCAGCCGTACCTTCTTCCTGTGGGCGTAGGCAATGTCGTCCGTGGATTTAATGGTGTTCGCGAATATCACCTTTGCCGGGTCGGCACCCAGATCCAGAACGGATTTCATCTCCGGCCCGCTCGCGACGTCGAACCCCGCGCCCAGCCTGATGAACGTCTTGATGATCTCGGGATGAGGGTTGGCCTTTATGGCGTAGAAAGGAGTGACGCTGGGAAGATGCCTGCGGAACTGGTCGAACTGCTTCTTCAATGTCGCCCTGCTAATCAGCATCAGGGGCGAGGTGTTTTTCTTTACCGCCCTTCTGATAGTGTTCTCGAGGCCCTTCTTGTTGTTTGTCATCTGTTTCGCGCTTCAGCCGTTGCCGGCCTGAGCCGACACTTCGGGCTTTTCCACCAGGAAAGTGGTGAATTGCCACACGTCCTTGTCGGAGGGCTTTGGCATGTCGAACTTCGTGAACTTTGTGTTCAGGTATTTAAGCGGGGTCCAGTCAACCGCTTTCGAGATGAGCGGAGCGATGAAAGGCTCCGAAACGCCAAGTACGAACTCGTGGTCGATGTCGTCGGGCATCAGGAACCCGCGTTTGGGGTTTTCTATCATCCACATCGCGGCGGACACGACCGAGACCGCAACCTGAAGCGTGGTCGCGTTCTGTCCCGGCACCAGCTTTCTTGTCGTGCCGATGTCCAGAAGGCTTCCGCACCACCAGGAATTGAAGTCGTGCCCCATAAGCAGCACGCCGAGCTCGTCGCGCCCGCTTATTATTTCGTCCTGCATTATTCTCTGCTTCTCCTGCAGCTTGAACTGCCTCATCTCAAGCTCGTGAAGCGAGTTGATCGCCGCGTCGGTGGGGCAGTAGGCGTAGTGAACGGTCGGCCTGTAAACGGCTTTTCCGTCCTCCCACACTGTAAGGCGGTCCGATATGCTGAATGCCTCTCCGTGGCGGATGACCATTCCCGTGATCTCCCCGCAGGGAACCCATGACCTCACCCAGGTTCTCATGCCTATGGACTTGAGGCAGATCTGGTTCTGGGGCCCTACATTGTGGAAGAAGGCGTTCTTCGGGACGTACTTCTCATGCGTGCCCCATCCGAGCTCCGCGGGAGCCACCCCCTCCTCGAAGAATCCCTCTATGCTCCACGTGTTTACGAACTCATTCACTTCTTTTGGCTTGTCGGTTATCTGGGTGTCGCGCTCGGATATGTGAATGACTTTTGTTCCGGTGAGCTGGGCAAGCTTTGGAAAATTTTTCTCCTTTATGAATTTCTGAAGCTCCGGAACTCTCTCGTCCTTCGGTTTCTGGGCGATGATCTTCTTCGCGATATCTATCAGGGCTTTCTTCGTGAAGTGCGAAACCAGGCCCGGATTGGCGCCGTGGTCCACGACCGCCGTTGTTCCGTCGTTAGACCCCCAGCGCTCGATCATCCTCCTGAGCTCCATGTGCCTGGTATAAAGAGTGTATTTGGTCGGGTCGTTCCGCTCCGTGTCCTTGTAAGGGTCCCATTCTTCGACGGAAGTGTTGCAGTAGAGAACATTGTTCTGGCGGCACCACTCGAGCATCGCTATGCAGTCAATGTTCCAGGCGAGGTCTATGATCAGGTCGCCCGAGCCGACGTATTTGCTGAGAAGCTCCGCGTAATTTTCCGGAGTGATCTTGTCGATGACGTAATTGACGCCCTTGTCCAGCGTCTTTTTGACCTTCTTCTTGTTGTCGACGAAGTCCATTATGGTCACGTTCTTCGGATCGACGTCGATCAGCTGAATGACCAGCGGTATCGCGCACTGCGACACCGATCCGCAGCCGATTATCAGGATCTTTCCGCCGAACTTTGTTCTTTTTGTTTTTTTGGTTTTCATTTATGCCTCCTTTTCCCGTCGATAAAACGGAAAAAATATTTTTCATTTTAATTCTATCAAATATTTTCCCGTTTGCAAGAAATATTTATTACTTTAATTTTTTACTTCCAGGAATTTTCGCCTAAGATTATTGTTGCATCGTTCAGCTTGATTGTTATAGGATATCAGGGTATCTGGGTATCAGTAAGAGGATATCAGTTAATAGGGCATCAGAGGTCATTTTCTGATATGCTGATTTTTGATACTCTGATATTCCTGCCTGCCGGCAGGCAGGCTGCCCGGGCCAGTAGCTCAACTGGACAGAGCGTCAGCCTCCGGAGCTGAAGGTTATGGGTTCGACTCCCGTCTGGCCCTTATATAATGTACTTATGATAATTGATTCTTTGAATTTATTGATGGATCACTTTTACTTCAGCTGGTTCGCGCTGGTGCTGTTCGTGTTCGGGTTCATATCCTCGGCGCTGGTGGAGAATGTCGCTTTCTTCGGCTTCCTGAAGGTATTCCCCAGGTGGTTCCTCGGGTGGACCCTTAAATTCGTGGGCGCGGGCAGGGGGTTTTTGGCCATGTTCGCTTTCATCGCCATTTTCAATTCCTTTGCCATACTATTTTACATGATGTCGGGCGCCTTTCCGATCCTGCCCTTTTTGATCGCTTTCGCGACGGGGCTGAACATAGGCGTCATAATGCAGGAGCCTCAGGTTGAGACCGGTGGGCCGAAGCATCCGCTTCATAACGGGAGGCCCGGTGCCGTCACTTTCATCGGGATCGGCCTTGTTCCGATTCTTGAACTTGCCGTTTTCTGCTTTGCCGTCGGAATGGGGATGTCCATGAGCCTGTCGTTGTTCCCGAATTATTCACCGGTCCTGCTCGCGGTTCAGCTTGGACCGAGAGTGGTCGCGTACATTGTCCTTGGCGTGCCCGTGCTCCTGCTTTCCGCGGCCCTCGAGGCGGCGACCATTATGGGCCTGCGCAAAGGAGGCAAATAATTTGTTGAAGGAGATTATATTCGGAATAATAGGAGGGCTCGCGTTATTTCTTTTCGGCCTCAAGCTCCTGAGCGAGGGAATGCAGAGGGTCGCGGGCGACAGGCTCAAGAAAGCTCTCGAGTTCCTCACAGACAGGACATACAAGGGAATTGCCACCGGAGCCGTGGTTACCGCCGTAATTCAGAGCAGCAGCATCACCACGGTAACCCTTCTCGGCCTTATCAACGCCGGCCTCCTTACGCTGGAGCAGGCGGTGGGGGTCATCGTCGGAGCGAACATAGGCACGACCGTAACGGCTCAAATAGTCGCTTTCCCCATCGGCAAGTACGCCCTGGTACTTATAGGCGTCGGCTTCTTTCTTATGGCGGTCGCGAAAAACGAGAAGGTCAGGTCGGCCGGAGAGGCCCTTCTGGGACTCGGAATACTCTTTCTGGGCATGAACATAATGAAGGGAGGAGTGAAGCCTCTCAGGAACGCCCCCTTCATGGTGGACATGCTGCTGAGCTTAGGAACGGTGCCGATTCTCGGCATTCTGGCGGGGGCGGCCTTTACCGGCATCATCCAGAGCAGCTCCGCCACCACCGCCCTTGTCATCGCCATGGGAATGGACGGACTTCTTTCACTCTCCTCGGCCGTTCCGATAATTCTCGGCGCCAACATCGGAACGTGCATCACCGCACTCATAGCTTCGATAGGATCTTCTCTGTCCTCAAGGCGGGCCGCGGTGCATCATCTGTTCTTTAACCTGATATGGGTGGCGGCATTCTTCATACCGCTCCCTTACTTCATTAAGCTCGTGAAGCTTACATCGGACAGTCTGCCGAGGCAGATAGCCAACGCCCACACCCTGTTCAACGTCATTGGCACCGTCATAGTGTATCCTTTTCTTGAGCCCCTCATCAGGTTCGTTAAGTTCATTGTTCCCGGCGAGGTGGTCACCGTGGAGAGGGGGACCAAGTTTATTGACAAAAGGCTGCTGTCAACGCCTTCGATTGCCCTGGCGAATGCCGAGAAGGACGTTGTCAGAATGGCCCAAATAGCTCACGGCATGATCTCCGACAGCAAAAAGATCTTCCTGAACGACGATAAAAAGCTGATCAAAGTCGTTGCCGCGAAGGAGAACTCCATAGATGAAATAGAAAAAATCCTCGACGCCTACATGACCCTTCTTTCGGAAAAAGCTTTGCAGGCCAAAGAGAGAGGAAGGCTGGCCGGCTTCACGCACGCCATAACCGACATAGAGCGGGTGGGGGACCATCTGAACAACATCGTTGAGCTGGCTGCGAGAAAGGTGAAGGCAAAGGTCAAGTTCTCCCCCTCGGCCACTCAGAACCTGAAGGCCATGTTCGAGGGCGTTGAGAAGATATTCGGGGATACGGTCAGGGCGCTTGAGGGCGAGGACGGAGGCCTGATCAAGAGCATATTCGATCAGGAAGGGGAGCTTGACAGGATGGAAAAGGAGTTCGAGGCGGCGCACATGAGCAGGATGGATCAGAACCAGTGCGATCCCCACGCCGGAGTGATATTCGTGGATGTTCTCAGGAACCTGGAGCGCATCGGGGATCACTCGGACAATATCGCGCATATGCTGCTTGTCGGCTTCTAGAATATCTTATATAATGTGCTCTGTTAATTTGTCGGTCTTATGAAAAACATCAATCAACTGCGAATACTGGGTATTCTTGTGCTGCTGGGGGTCTCCATATACATTATATGGAAGATGCCCATAACGCTCGGCCTGGACCTTCAGGGGGGCTCCCGCATAGTCCTGGAGGGGCAGGAGACCGAAGATGTTGCCGTCACGGATGACGCGATGGCGGGCGTTGAGGCTGTCATCAGGAACCGCATAGACTCGCTGGGAGTCGCCGAGCCCACCATACAGAGAAAGGGCAGGGACCAGATAGTAGTCGAGCTTCCCGGCGTCAGGGATCCCGACCGGGCGCTGAAGATCATCGGCGACACGGCTCTCCTTGAGTTTGTGGAGGCGGAGTGGTCACCCGGCGGGGAGGACGTTCTTTCTCCGGAAAAGATCAGGGAAGTCTACGGCGAGGACGCCAGGCTCGACACGGTCAGGGATTATAGGGGAGGCAAGCTTGTCAGGGAGCGCCCCATTGTGCTTAAAAAGACAGTGCTGACCGGAGCCGACCTGAAGGGCGCCTGGCCCGGAGTTGAGCAGTACGGAAATCCGGTCGTCGACATAGAATTCAACCCAGAAGGGGCCAAAGTCTTCGCGGATGTGACTTCCAGAAGCGTAGGCAGGCCCATTGCCATAATTCTTGACGGCAGGATCATCTCGGCTCCAAACGTTCGCGAGCCCATCCCTTCGGGCAGGGCTCAGATATCGGGCGATTTCACCGCCGAGGAAGTTCAGGACCTTGTGATCAAGCTCAAGGCCGGCGCGCTGCCCATCCCCGTCAAGCTTGTCGAGAACAGGATAGTGGGGCCTACTCTCGGCAGGGATTCGATAGACAAGAGCAAGGTCGCCGGAATCATCGGACTGGTCCTGGTGATCGTATTCATGATCTCATATTACAGGCTTCCGGGATTTCTCGCTGACCTGGCGCTGTGCATTTACGTTGTGCTGGTCTTCGGCATTCTTTCCCTCATTCACACGACCCTGACCCTTCCCGGCATCGCGGGATTCATCCTTTCGATAGGAATGGCTGTCGACGCCAACATAATTATATTCGAACGCCTCAAGGAAGAGCTCAGGGAGGGGAAGACCATACGGTCAAGCATAGAGTCGGCCTTTGAAAGGGCGTTTACCGCGATTCTCGATTCAAACGTAACGACGATCATCGCCGCGGTCACCCTGTTCTGGCTGGGAACCGGGACGATCAAAGGCTTTGCCGTCACGCTGAGCGTGGGCATAGTGGCGTCCATGTTCACAGCGATTGTCATAACGCGTTCGTTCATGAACATGATGGTGGACGCGAGGGTGATTACCAAGTCAGACACGCCGCTTCTTTACAAATAGGGAGAGTTGTTTAATGGATTTCATGGGCAGGAGAAGAATATGGTTCGCGATATCGGCTTTGCTCATAACGCTGTCGATCGGAGGGCTCATTTTCAACTGGGCCACGAAAGGGAGCGCCATGAACTTCGGAATCGACTTTACCGGGGGAACGCTTCTTCTCCTGCGTTTTGACGGCGAGGCCTCGTCGGGCGACGTCCGCGGCCTTCTCTCCAGGTACGGGCTGACCAAGAGCGTGATACAGAGGACGGGCGGCCGCGACATTTCCATCAAGTCCGAGATGATGGACGATGAGACCAGGGTCAGGCTCATAGCCGACCTTAACGATTCATTCGGCGGCGTGGAGCTTCTTGAGGCTGACGTCGTCGGGCCCGTCATAGGAGAGGAGCTGCGAACTCAGGCCATCTGGGCACTTCTGGTAGCCTCGGCGCTCATGGTCATCTACATTTCCTTCAGGTTCGAGTTCAAATACGCCATGGCCGCCATAGTGGCGCTGTATCACGATGCCATAATCACTACTGGAGTTATCGCGCTTCTGTGGAGGGACGTAAACACGCCTTTCGTCGCGGCCATACTGACGATACTCGGCTATTCCATCAACGCGACGATCGTCATATTCGACAGGATTAGGGAGAATTTGAAGCGCGCCGGCAGGAAGAAATCCGACTTTCGCGCGATAGTGAACAACGGAGTCTCGCAGACTATCGCCAGGTCCGTCAACACCGCGTTGACCACTTTGTTCATGGTGCTGATGCTGCTCATCTTCGGGGGAGCGACTATCAAGGACTTCGTTCTGGTGCTCCTGGTCGGCTTCGTTTCCGGCACTTACTCTTCCATATTCATCGCCCCGTCAATCGTGTACGTCTGGGACAGGCGCGGCTCTGAGAAATGAGCGCCTGGCATAGCATCGTCCTAGGCATCGTTCAGGGACTGACGGAATTCCTTCCGGTGTCAAGCTCCGGGCATCTTGTTATCGCGCAGAAGATCTTCGGCCTTGAGCCGGACCTGGGCTTCATAGTGCTGGTGCACCTCGGAACGCTTCTTGCCGTACTGGCCTACTTCCGCAAGGACATCATTGACCTTGTACGCGGATTTTTCTCCGGCCTCATGACCATGGCGGATGAGCATCCCAGGGCGGTGTACCACAGCAACACTTCCTTCAAGCTGTCGTGCTTTCTGGTTCTGGGGACCGCGTCAACGGCTGTGATTGCCCTACTCTTCAAGGACATATTCGAGGGGTTCTTCAGCTCCTCGCTTTGGGTCGGTTTTTTTCTTCTGGTTACCGGATGCGTCCTGGTGCTCGCCGAGCTGGCGGGCAGGGGCGGGCGCTTCCCCCCTCAGATGAACTTTCTTGATTCAATTTTGATAGGGGCAGCTCAGGGCCTAGCGATAGCTCCGGGCCTCTCCCGCGCGGGAGCCACAATATCGGCCGCGCTTGCCCTGAACCTTGAGAGGAAATTCGCCGCCAGGTTCTCTTTTCTGCTTGCCATTCCCGCCATTCTGGGCGCGGGGCTCCTTGAGATGAGAAGTTTTTCCTGTTCGGCCGACCTCCCGGTCATGATGCTCGGCATGATATCCTCGTTCATCTCGGGTTATCTTGCGATCAAGTTTTTCATGTACGTAATAAGCAGGACAAGCCTCAGGTTCTTCGCCTGCTATTGTTTTATCGTCGGAGCGCTCTCGATAACCCTTTCGCTCCTCTAGACCGCTTCCGTTGAATATGCCCCCTTGCTGTGTTAAAATTTCATGAAGCGAGGTGCAAGCTGATTTGGCTAAAAGGAGAAAATCCAGGGCGAAGAAAAAGAACAAAAAGCCGGGACCTTACTCCCAGTTCAAGCAGGACATAATCGGCGTTTTCCTCATTGCCTTCGCGGCCTTCATTCTTGTTTCCAACCTCTCTTCCTCAACCGGACTTGTGGGGCTCTTCTTTGTTAAGACGGTCTTGCGGGCGGGCGTGGGGATAGGAGTATACGTTCTTCCGTTCTTTCTGATGCTTCTGGGCATCATCATTATGATAAGGCAGGATGTAACCAAGCTCATGGTTCGCCTGTTCGGCCTGCTGCTTGCCTTCGTAGCCTTCATTCTGGCTTCTCAGCTTTACTCCCCGGCCTATTTCTCGCCCAGGACGGACCTTTTCTCCGGCGCCGGCGGAGTGGTCGGCTACGGGCTGGGGCTCGGGCTTGAAAGGATAATCGGCATCCTGGGATCGTACATTGTTGTCGCGTCCATGGCCGTAATATCACTGCTGCTCATCTTCAACACAACGGTCATCAACGTGATGTCCGCCTTCATTGAGTTCATGAGCGGGCTTTTCCTGAGGGAAGATGAGGAAGAAGAGGTTGTGAGGCCGGCAAGGGACGCCGTTCCTTCCGACAGGACGCTTATATCCTCAATGATGCCAGTCATCAAGGACATTAACGTCCACGAGGAGCCCATGGAGGAAAGGCCGGAGAGGCCCGTTCCGCAGCCGCCCAGGAAAAGGAAAAAGAAGATCGGCGTCTACGAACTGCCTCCGGTGGACCTGCTCGATCTTCCCAGCGCGAAGGAACGCCAGAGGGAGGAGCGTCTCCGCGAGACGACTGAGCTCAGGAAGAAGATACTTGAAGAGGCGCTCAGATCATTCGGCGTGGCGGCAACTGTGGTGAACGTTAATCAGGGCCCGGCCGTTACCCGGTATGAACTTCAGCCCGAGCCGGGCGTCAAGGTCTCGAAGATCGCGAACCTGGCGGACGACATAGCGCTGAACCTTGCCTCCCAGGGTGTAAGGATTGAGGCTCCCGTCCCCGGCAAATCCGTGGTCGGGATCGAAGTGCCGAACTCCGCCATTACCCCGGTGAGGCTGGGCGAAATAGTCAGAACGCCGGAGTTTGGAAGGGCGAAATCCAAGATATTCCTCGGGCTCGGAGAAGACCTGTCGGGAACGCCGATATTCGGCGATCTCTCAAAAATGCCCCACCTTTTGATAGCGGGAACCACGGGCTCGGGAAAGAGCGTATGCATAAACTCACTGATCATCAGCATCCTCTTGAAGGCCCGCCCCGACGAAGTGAAGTTCATAATGATCGACCCCAAGATGGTCGAGCTCTCCGTATACAACGACATCCCGCATCTGCTCGCCCCCGTGGTGACCGATGCCAGAAAGGCGTCGCTGACGCTCAAGCAGTGGGTGATGAAGGAGATGGAGCGCCGTTACAGGCTGTTCCACGACATGGGCGTCAGGAACATACACACTTATAACGCCAAGGCCGACAGCCCTGATGACTTTCTCCCTTACGTGGTCGTGATAATTGACGAGCTTGCGGATCTTATGATGATAGCGGCTGCCGAGGTCGAGACCTCAATATGCCGCATAGCCCAGATGGCGCGCGCCACCGGCATTCACCTGATAATCGCCACCCAGAGGCCCTCGGTTGACGTTATAACGGGGCTGATCAAGGCAAACATACCGTCGAGGATTTCTTTCGCGGTCGCCACGCAGGTGGACTCAAGAGTAATTCTTGACCAGAGCGGCGCGGAAAAACTCCTCGGCAGGGGCGACATGCTTTATCATCCCGTCGGGGCCATGAAACCGGTAAGGGTCCAGGGGTCTTTTGTCTCCGATTCGGAGGCCGAGAGAATAATCAATTTTGTGAAGGAACAGGCGTCTCCCGAGTATTCGGAGGAGATAGTGGAGCTCGAATCGGTAAGCGCCGATTCCGGCGCATCCGGCGGAAACGGGAGGGACGCGCTCTTCGGGGAGGCGGCAAAGATAATCGTCGAGAGCAGGCAGGCTTCCACCTCTCACCTGCAGCGCAGGCTGAGGATAGGATACAACCGCGCCGCGCGCCTCATGGACGAGATAGAGGCCGCCGGCATAGTGTCAAAGCCCGAGGGAGACAACAAGCCCAGGAGGATCCTGGCCTCGCTCGATTCGCTCAGGTCGCTGGGAGTGAAAGATTGAAGAGGCTTTTTTACTCGATATCGGCGGCTTTGATTTTTGCGCTGTGCTTTTCTTCCGCGTCGCCGGCGACGATAGGCAAGCAGAAATATCCCCTCACCGTAAAGGACGCCTGGGGCCACAAGATCAAGTTCACCGCTCCGCCCAAAAGGATCATTTCTTGCATGCCGAGCATCACCGAGATCCTGTATGAGCTTGACCTCAGGGACGAGATCGTCGGCGTCACGGAGCACTGCAATTACCCGAAGGACGCTTTGACCAAGGAGAAGGTCGGCAGGGACAAGATGAACCTGGAAAAGATAGTCAAGCTCAAGCCGGACATGATAATTATGATGGGCAGCTCCCAGGCCGCGGACATCAAGAAGCTGAGGCTCTACGGGCTCCCCGTCTTCGTCATTGACCCGACAACGGTCAATGAGCTCATAAGCACCATCAAGCTTCTTGGAACAGCCACTAACAGGCCTCACGCCGCTTACGGGCTCACCGAAAAGATGGATCGCAAGCTCAAATGGACGGCTGTCAGGGTCAAGGAGGCGGCAAAGAAAAAGCCGAAGGTTTTCCTGGAGGTGTGGCACAAGCCCCTCATAACCGCCTCCGGCGGAACCTTCCTGAATGACGTCATAATCAGGTCCGGAGGGGTGAACGTGGCCGGATCCGCAAAGGGCAAGTATCCGGAGTTCAGCTTTGAGAAGCTTCTTGCGGCCGATCCGGACGTCATAATCGTGCCTGAGCAGAACGTTCCCTCGCACGACTCGATTTACAACGACACTCGCTGGCAGGGACTCTCCGCCGTGAAGGAAGGAAGGGTGCTTTTTATCGACTCGGACCTTGTCTCCAGGCCGGGACCCCGCACAGTCTACGCGATAGAGGAAATAGCGTCTTTTCTGTATGATCTGGGAGGAGACGATGATGACTAGCAGGAGAAAAGCCGTTTTTTCCCTTCTTATGCTCCTTCTGATAATAATGCTGGTCTCAACGCTTTTCGGGGCCGCTTCTTTCACGCCGCGCCAGGTGATTTATTCGATACTCAACAGGATACTCGGAGCTTTCGGCTCCGAAGTCACAGTGCAGACGATAATATGGAACATAAGGATCCCGAGGATCGTTCTGGCGGCGGTGGTGGGGCTTCTTCTTTCGACATCGGGAGTGATACTCCAGGGAATACTCAGGAACCCGCTCGCCGATCCCTACATTCTGGGCGTTTCCTCGGGAGCGTCGATCGGAGCCGTATTGTCTTTTGTCCTGGGCTACGACCTGATGGTCCTCGGCTTCAGGACAACTCCCGCGCTTGCCTTCATCTTTGCCCTTGCCGCGGTCCTTGTGGTGTACAGGCTCTCGCACGTGGCGGGAAGGACGTCGCCCGAGACCTTGATACTCGCGGGCGTCGCGGTCTCCGCCTTCTGCGCGGCGGTTCTCGCGCTAATAATAATAGTGACCGGAGACCTGAGGGCGATATTCTTCTGGCTGCTTGGCAGCTTTTCTGACGCGTCCTGGAGGGATGTTCTTTCGGTGTTCCCGTATGCCGTGGTGGGGATAATCGCCGCGTATTTCTACTCCAAGGACTTAAACGCGCTTCTGCTGGGGGAAGACATGGCCCTGACGCTCGGAGTTGACGTCAAGGCGGTCAGGCTGTTCCTGCTGATAATAGCCTCGCTAATGACGGCGGCCGCGGTTTCCGTCTGCGGCCTGATAGGTTTTGTCGGGCTGATCGTCCCTCACTTTGTCAGGCTCATAGTCGGCCCCAATCACAAGCTGCTGATCCCCGTTGCCGCGATATCCGGCATGATACTGCTTGTCGCCTGCGACGTGGTTGCCAGAATGGCATTCGCCCCTACCGAAATCCCCATAGGCGTCGTGATGGCCCTTTTCGGAGCGCCTTTTTTCATATTCATCCTGAGAAAGAGAAGGATGGGCGGACGATGAACGATCTGCTGATAGCTGACGGCCTGAGCTGCGGATACGGCGGCGATCCTGTTATAAAAGACGTCTCTTTCTCCGTGGGGGAAGGCGAGCTTGTAGGTGTCGTCGGCCCTAACGGCTCGGGCAAGACGACCCTTCTCAGGGCTCTCTGCGGGCTTCTCGACTTTGATTCGGGTTCCGTCGTGGTCAGGGGAAGGGACCTCGCGAACATGAACCGCAGGGATATTGCCAGGCACCTGTCGTTTGTTCCGCAGCTGATGGAACCCACTCCGGGCTTCAGCGTTGAGGACACGGTTCTTCTGGGAAGAACTCCGTACATAGACAGGTTCGCGTTTGAGGATGACAAGGATTACAAGGTCGCCAGATGGGCGATAGGGGAGCTCAAGATAGAGGCGCTCGCGGACAGGGACGTCTCAAGCCTTTCCGGAGGAGAGTTCCAGAGAGTCGCGATAGCCCGGGCCCTCGCGCAGGAGCCGAAGATCCTGCTGCTTGACGAGCCCACGTCGCACCTAGACCTCCGGTTCCAGATGAGGATACTGAGGATCCTCAAGAAGCTCAGGGAGAGCAGGAGCATAATAGCCACTTTCCACGACCTGAACCTGGCCTCGCATTTCTGCAGGCGGATAATTCTCCTCAAGAAGGGAGGGGTGGTGGCGGAGGGGCGCCCGGAGGAGGTCCTGACGCGGGACAACATATGGAACGCTTACAGGGTTAAGATGAACATCAGGAAGAATCCCCGCAACGGAAAGCTCCGCATCAACCTCTACTAGTTACTGGGCCTCAAAAAGTTTGTATAGGTCGTATGCGACCTCTTCATAGGGATGCGCTTTTTTCATCGCCTCGACGACATTTTTGAGGTCCTTTTCGTCGACCACCGTTTCGAGACGCGCTTCACCGACCCGCTCGACCTTTCCTACCTCTCCCTTGAAGGGCTTTGCCCCTTCGAGAGGGCGGAAAGTACCTATTCCGGACGACATGAAGGTGCAGTTGTCGTATTTCCCGATCCTGCCCGCTCCGGCGCCGCAGACGGCGATCCGGACGTTCTCGAGATGATCCTGCGGAACGAACACGACGAGCTTGTATTTCATGCGGTCATTATACTATTCGGAGGGCATTCTTGAAAGCGCCCTTCCGATATGATAAAATTCAACGTTTCATCGGGGCGCGTAGTTCCCGCCTTCGCTATGGGCGGTTAGTTCAGTGGTAGAATGCTTCCTTCACACGGAAGAGGTCGCAGGTTCGATCCCTGCACCGCCCATAGCTTCGGCCTGCCTGCCGGCAGGCATGCGGACAGGCACGGAAGAGGTTGTTGGGGCGCCTAGTTCAGTGGTAGAATGCCTCCCTTACAAGGAGGAGGTCGTTGGTTCGATCCCAACGGCGCCCACCATTTAGAAAGCGTGATATGATAGACTTTTCGCAGATCGAGATACTGCAGGGGATTCCGCAGAACACCGTCGGGAGCATATTTCTCGCCGGAATGGTAGCGGGCTTCATCCTGACAGTGGTGTTCCTGCTGCTTTTCAACGCCGGCTCCGAGAAAAGGAGGAGCGCCGTGAAGCAGGAGACGCCGCATGATGTTATTATGGCAATTAAGCAGAGGGCCGCGGGAGGAAGGGCTCCGATCTCGATATTCGGCTTTTTCGGGTTCATTCTGGCCACTATCGCGATATTCATCGTGGTTTTCGCGATTGTGGCCGTAGGCAGGTTCCTGTCGGAGGGCGTGCCGAACGAGGAGGCTTTCGTTCCGTTCGTATTGCGAATATTTGTTTTTCCTTTGCTGGACAAGTATCCAGCATTGCAGAATTTAATTCAGTAGTCGGCGGGTTTGCCCGCCGAAGCTTTAGCGAAGGCGGGCCCTTAGCTCAATGGTTAGAGCAGTCGGCTCATAACCGACTGGTTGTAGGTTCGAGTCCTACAGGGCCCAGTCTAAAATCGCCGCAAACTATCTTTGATGATGGGCGGCTTGGAGGCGTTCCGAGCTTTGCGAGGGAGTGCCGACAAGCCGCCTCATCTTTTGAATTAGAAGGGCGAGGTTCCGCCGGAGTTCGCCGAAGGCGGACGGAGGCGGCGCTGTCCGACGAATTGTCGACGGAGGATGCCTCTCCGCTCTCGGAATACAATACCTTGACTTCTATTGTCTCTTTCGAATATACGACCTTTTCGATGTGCTTCCTCACGATCAAACGTTTATCAGTCTTGCCCTTCATCTTTGATGCCTCCACTATCTCACCAAGGATCTCCTGCACTCTTTCGGCCAGAATAGGCGAGTGAGACCGCCCTGGTTCGAGTCCTTTAGGGGTAGCATGGCCGTTCTGATTGAGCACGTATATCAAACTATCGAGGTATTGCTTATTTTTTCTTATCTTATCAAGGTTTTCTATAATGAATTTGTCCAGCCGGGCCGCGCTCACCTGGCGGATATTGCAGAAGGACCGGTCTCTTTTATCGATGACGGAGCAGCGATAGTAGAAATACCTTGTCCGCTTACCGCCGCGCATTTTATTTGAAAAGGTCGCGCTCATTATCGAGCCGCATTCTTTGCAGCGGACAAGACCCGGGAACAATAGATAGTTATAGCTCATCGATCTCTTGGGCCTGTAGCTTTTATCCCTGAGCTTTTGGGCTTCGTCGAACAGCGCCTTTGAGACGATCGGGTCTTGTATGCCCTGATATATCTTCCCTT
>Ga0180434_10001864_pt1 | contig 29239 bp, 30 predicted proteins | sample SS_ome_7_FD_132453 | JGI IMG/M metagenome (GOLD analysis project Ga0180434, IMG submission 132453) | Hypersaline lake sediment archaeal communities from the Salton Sea, California, USA - SS_1_D_2 metaG | ecosystem: Environmental > Aquatic > Non-marine Saline and Alkaline > Hypersaline >... | reverse complement strand
CCAGTAGTGGTAGGCGGCGACGATGGCCTCGCCGTCGCCGTCGGTGGCGAACACCGCGCCGTGGCGCTCGGCGAGCTCGGCCCGCAGTTCCAGGTAGTTGTAGATCTCGCCGTTGAACACCAGTACGTAGCGGTCCGGCTCCGCCGGCGGCCCCCAGCGCAGCGGTTGGTGGGAGTGGGCGATGTCGATGATCGACAGCCGGTTGAAGCCCAGCACGACGGTCCCGTCGCGTGGGTCGGACCCGGCGGCGTCGGTCCAGGTTCCCGGCTCGTCAGGTCCTCGATGGCGCATCAGAGGCGAGGCGCCCGCCACGGCCGCCACGGCCGTCTCGGTGATGCTGCCGGCACCCGGTCCTACCAGGGCAAGCAGTCCACACACCCGGCCTAGTATGCCGCACGCCACAGGGCCGGCCGAACTGGCCGGCGCCCGAATCGCCAGGTGTGTCCGCATGCCGCCGGTTGGTGGTCTACGCTGCGTAGTATTCGAGTGGCGCGGGCGCCGCCGCCTCGGGGACACCGGGTCGGCAAACGCTCCGTGACCTGGAACAACAGGAGGCGAAGGTGACGCTCAGCCCGGATCAGCGCCCGAAACGGCCACGCTGGCGGCGCTCGATGTCCCTGGCTGTCACGGTCGGGGTGCTTGCGGTCACCCTCAGCGGGTGCAGTTGGCAGGAGGTACTGGGTCTGGGGTGGCCGACGGGGATCACCCCCGAGGCGCACGCCAACCGGACCTTCTGGGTCGGCGCCGTGATCGCGGCGCTGGTCGTCGGCGTGATCATGTACGCCCTGTTCTTCTGGTCGGCGGCGCTCCACCGCAAGAAGAAAGGCGACACCGAACTCCCGCGTCAGACCGCCTACAACATGCCCCTTGAGCTGGTGCTCACCGTCATCCCGTTCCTGATCGTCTCGGTGCTCTTCTACTTCACCGTGGTAACCCAGGAGCGGATGCTGAAGAAGGAGCCCAACCCCGAGGTCGTCGTCGACGTCACCGCGTTCCAGTGGAACTGGAAGTTCGGCTACCAGAAGGTGGACTATGCCGACGGCAGTTTCACCTACGATGGGGCCGACCCGTCCCGGAAGGCCGGAATGGTCTCCAAGCCGGAGGGCACCGACTCGCACGGCGAGGAAAAGGTCGGCCCGATCCACGGCGTCAACCGCGAGAACCGCGACTACCTGAACTTCAACAAGATCGAGACGCTGGGCACCAGCGACGAGATCCCGGTGCTGGTGCTCCCCGTCGGTAAGCGCGTCGAATTCCAGCAGGCCTCCGTCGACGTCATCCACTCGTTCTGGGTGCCGGAGTTCCTCTTCAAGCGCGACGTCTTCCCGGACCCCCGACGCAACCACTCTGAGAACATCTGGCAGATCTCGGAGATCACCCGGCCCGGTGCGTTCGTGGGCCGGTGCGCCGAGATGTGCGGCACCTACCACGCGATGATGAACTTCGAGATCCGGGCGGTGTCGCCCGAGGACTTCAAGGCCTACCTGCAGCAGCGCATGGAGGGTAAGAACAACGCCGAAGCGCTGGCGGCGATCAACCAGCCGCCGCTGGCGATCAGCACCGAGCCGTTCGACACCCGGCGCGGTGAGCTGGTCGGCGCCACACCCGTGCCGGCGGCGCCGCAGGCGAGCAAGTAGGGAGATTCGGCATGCGCATCGAAGCCAGGCTGTTCGAGATCCTGACGGTCTTCTTCATCTTCATCACGATCGTCTACGCGACACTGACCGCGATATTCGCCCCCCAGGGTCTGGAGTGGGTCGGTACCACCGCGTTCGTTCTCACCGCCGGCCTCACCCTCATCATTGGGACCTTCTTCCGCTTCGTGGCCCGGCGTCTGGACACTCGGCCGGAGGACTACGAGGATGCCGAAATCGCCGACGGGGCGGGGGAGCTGGGCTTCTTCTCCCCGCACAGCTGGTGGCCGATAATGATCGCGTTGGCCTTCTCGATCGCTGCGGTGGGAACCGCGTTGTGGCTGCCGTGGCTGATCTTCGCCGGTGTGGTGATGGTTCTCGGGGCGGTGTCCGGGCTGGTGTTCGAGTACTACGTCGGGCCGGAGAAGCACTGAGCCGCAGGGTCCGGTGGCGGCGCCCGCGGACGCCGATTGCCCCGCCACGGGCTGCCGTGCGGGCTGTCGGCGGTACGTGTTCGGTATGGTTCCGTTGTGAGGTGAGCCAAGGGGGCCTCCCGGGGGGGTCGCCCTAGCGGGCAGGCCGCCAGGACCGAAGTCGGAAGAGGACAGTCAGCCATGACCGGGCCCAAGCCACCGGAGCAGGAGCCGGTCGGGCAGCGCGCGGACCAGTCGGCCGGCAGCGACCGCGACGAACTCACCGACACCGGATTCTCCCGAGCCTATTCGGCCCCCGAGTCCGAGCAGTACACGATCGCTCCCTATCTGCCGGCCGAAGTGGCGCTCTACGACTACGACAGCTACGAGTCGACCGCCGAGGTTCCCGACGAGCTACCGCCGCCGAAATGGCCGTGGGTAGTCGGTGTCACCGCGATCATCGCCGCGATTTCCCTGGTCGCCTCAGTGTCGTTGCTGGTGACCCGCACCGACTCGACCAACCTCGCGAAGCCCACCACGACCACGGTGACCCCGCCGCCGGTGCAGGACGAGATCAGCCCAGAGCCGCCCCCGCCACCGCCCCCGCCGCCGCCGAGCGAGGAACCGCCCCCGCCCCCTCCGCCGCCGGTCGAGACGGTCACCGTGGTCCCGGAGCCGCCGCCGCCACCGCCCCCACCGCCCCCGGCGGAGCCCGAACCCCCGCCGCCGGTGAGCAGCGAGGAACCGCCGCCGCCGAGCCCGACCAGCACGACTCCGGCCGGCCCGCGGCAGGTCACGTACTCCGTCACCGGCACCAAGGCCCCGGGTGACATCATCACGGTGACTTATGTCGACGCCTCCGGCCGGCGGCGGACCCAGCGCAACGTCTACATCCCGTGGTCGTTGACGGTCACCCCGATCTCTCAATCCGATGTCGGATCGGTCCAGGCCTCCAGCCTGTTCCTGGTCAGCCGGCTGAACTGCTCCATCACCACTAGCGACGGGACGGTGCTCTCATCGAATCAGAACAACGCCGCGCAGACGAGTTGCTGATGTCCGCCGACGCGGAGACCGGCGACGCCGACGGCGGCAGAAGCCCTGAAAGTATTGACCGGGCGATGGTCGGCGGCTGTGCGGCGATATGGCTGGTGTTGCTGGTCGTCAGCGTGATAGCGACAGTGGCCCTGGTAAACCTCGGCCGCGGCCAGCGCGGCCTGCCGGAATCCTCCTCGGGGCTTCTCTACGCAATCATCGGAATCTCGGCGGCGACGATCGTCGGGGCCGTTTACCTGCTGATGCGGGCCCGGCGTGACGCACAGCCGGAGCGCGTGGAAAAGGAGCCGGCTGACGTTCCGAAGCCGCCGGAACGGCCGCAGAGCGAGGCGCGCACCGAGAAAATACGGGTCTTCGGCACGGTTGTCGATCCCTCGGCCCGCCCGCTGCCGGAGTCGCCGCCGGCGCCGTCGGCCCGAGCCGGCGCCTTGGAACGGATCTGGCTGCGCGGCACGGCGTCGATCGCCGGCGCGATGGGGTTGGCCCTGATCGGGGTCGCATCGGCGGCGCATCAGCTGGCGGTCGGGCATCCGACGGCCGCGGTCGTCGCGCTCGGCATCGCCGGTGTGGTCACACTGGCAACGCCCGCACTGCTCGTCATCGCCGACCGCAAGCTTGACGGTGTCGTCGCCGAAGGCGCGAACAGCGGTGGGGGAGTCGCCGGCTCCTAATTGGCCTTACTCGCCGCGTGCCCCACAAACACGACGGACCGGCTCGGTGGAGCCGGTCCGTCGTGTTTCTCGGAGATCTAGCGGCGGTTCACCGCTGGCCGTTACCGTGCTCGCCGGCATGGCCGTTGCTGTGGCCGTTGGAACGCCCGTTGGCCTGACCGTTGGCATGACCATTGCTGTGGCCGTTGGACTCTTCGTCCTGGTATTCCTTCAACGCGGTCAGCGCCCGCACCTCGGTGGCGTGCTCGGCCGCGTTGAGCGCGGCATCCTCGGCCGCTGGATCGGCCCGCAGGAAGCTGCCGTGCCCCGGCCGTCCCGCCGATCCCAGTTTGTTCATCCGCTTGGGCAACGCTGCGCCCTGGTAGTCCAGCGGAACCGGGTGGCCGTGGTCGTCGACCGGACCGAGAGGCTGGTGCAGCTCGATGTAAGCCCCGTGCGGCAGCCGCTTGATGATGCCGGTCTCGACGCCGTGCTCCAGGACGGCGCGGTCGCTGCGTTGCAACGCCACGGCCCACCGGTAGGTGATGAAGAACACCAGTGGTGGTAGAACCAGCATCCCGATCCGGCCGATCCAGGTCATGGCGTTGAGTGAGATGTGGAACTTGTAGGCGATGATGTCGTTCATGGCGCTGTAGGTCAGCACCATGTAGAACGCGATCGCCATGGCTCCGATGCCGGTGCGAACCGGCACGTCCCGGGGCCGCTGCAGCAGGTTGTGGTGGGCGTGGTCACCGGTGAACCTCTGCTCCAGGAACGGGTAGGCGATCAGCAGGAGGAACACCACGCCGAGGAGAACCGCGACCCAGACGGCAGCCGGGATGGTGTGGTTGCCGATGTAGATGTCCCATGGCGGGAACAGCCGGATCAGGCCGTCGGTCCACATCATGTAGAAGTCTGGCTGGGAGCCGGCGGACACCTGAGAGGGCTTGTAGGGCCCGAGTTGCCAGATCGGGTTGATCTGCAGCAGGCCGCCCATCAGGCCGAGGATGCCGACCACCATCGCGAAGAAGGCGCCGGACTTCACCGCGAAGACCGGCATGACGCGGACGCCGACCACGTTGGTCTCGGTGCGGCCCGGCCCGGGGAACTGGGTGTGCTTCTGGAACCACACCAGCGCCAGGTGGATGCCGATCAGCGCCAGCATGATCCCGGGGAAGATCAGGATGTGAAGGGCGTACAGCCGCGGGATGATGATGTCGCCGGGGAAGTCGCCGCCGAAGAGCGCCCAGTGCAGCCAGGTACCGATGACAGGCAGGCCCATGGTGATCCCGGAGAGCGCCGCGCGCACGCCGGTGCCGGAGAGCAGGTCGTCGGGCAGCGAGTAGCCGAAGAAGCCCTCGAACATGGCCAGGATCAGCAGCAGCGACCCGATCACCCAGTTGGCTTCGCGGGGTCGCCGGAAGGCTCCGGTGAAGAACACCCGTGCCAGGTGGACCATGATCGCCGCGGCGAACAGCAGGGCGGCCCAGTGGTGGACCTGGCGCACGAACAGCCCGCCGCGCACCTCGAAGCTGATGTTCAGGGCGGTCTCATAGGCCCGCGACATCTCGATACCGCGCAGCGGCTGGTAGACGCCGTCGTAGATCACGTGGGCCATCGACGGGTCGAAGAAGAGGGTCAGGTAGACGCCGGTCAGCAGCAGCACGATGAAGCTGTACATCGCGACTTCGCCGAGCAGGAATGACCAGTGGGTGGGGAAGACCTTGTTCAGCTGGCGCCGGAGCGATGCCGACGGGTGGTATCGGGAGTCGATGTTGTCCGCAGCCTTGCCGAGGCGGTCAGCGACGTGAGTGCTCATGATCTGCGCTCCCAGAATGCCGGTCCGACGGGTTCTATGAAGTTGCCGTTGGCAACCAGATACCCCTCTTCGTTAATGGTAATGGGAAGTTGGGCCAATGCGCGCGCCGCCGGCCCGAAAATGGGCTTGGCGAAGTGCAGGGCGTCGAATTGCGACTGGTGGCACGGGCAGAGGATGCGGTAGGTCTGCTGCTCGTAGAGCGAGGACGGGCAGCCCAGGTGCGAGCAGACCTTCGTGTAGGCGAACAGCTCGCCGAAGTTGAAGCTCTCCTGACCTTTGCGCTTGATCACCCGCGGCATGTCGACCGGCTTGATCCTGATCAGCATGACCGGGTTGCGCACGCCCATCGCGATCTTGGTGAGCCGGTGGTGTGATTCCACCGTCGTGCCGTCCCCGTCGGACAGCCGCCACGGGAACACGGTCTCCATGCCGCCGGCGTCGATGTCCTCGGGCCGGATTCGGTTGAACGGGGACTCGCCCGGCAGACCGGTGGCTCGGGCGAGGTAGATCGTCTCGCCTGTGTAGCGAGGCGTCCAGTCCGAGGTCCACAGCACGGCCGTGAGGCCCTTGGAGGTCGGTACGACCGGCTTCCAGGGGTTTTTGATGATGCCCCCGACCGCCGCGACCAGGGTGCCGACGCCGAAGGCGCCCAACCCGATGCCGAGCGACATGCCGATCACCTTGCGCCGCTTGATGGTCGACTCCTCGAAGGCGTCGACGAGGTTGGCGGCCGCCGTCTTGCGGTCGAATTCCGAGGAGGCCCCGTCGTGGCGGTCCTGGATCGAGATCTCCTCGGGGATGAACCGCTTCTGGTAGAGCACCGCGCCGACGCCGATGGCCAGGATCGACAGCCCGAAGGTCAGGCCGTACAGCGGGGTTGCCAGCGTGTAGAAGAAGTTCCCCTCGGCGCCGTAGGGCTTCCACTCCCACGGCCAGAACAGGAAGATCAGCAGCAGCGCCAGGCCGGCGAAACCGCCGAAGAGCAGCCAGCCCGCCACGCCCCGCTCAGCGCGCTTCTCGGCCCGGGTGCCCTCGACGGGCCAACGGTTCTCCTTGAGGACGGTGTCCACCCCGTCGGCTCCGCCGCCGAGCTCCACCAACTCCTCGCGGGACATCCGCGCCAGTTCCTCGTCCGACGGCCGTTGGCCGCCGTGCTGTCCGTCTGTCATGACCTCGCCCCGATCCACATCGCCGCGCCGATCGCGGCGACCATGCCGACGATGAATATCACCATGCCCTCCGACGCCGGGCCGAAGCCACCGAGCCCGTAGCCACCGGGGTTGGGGGTGTCGCTGGCCATCCTGACGTAGGCGACGATGTCGCGCTTCTCCTCCGGGCTGAGCTGGCGGTCGGAGAACTTCGGCATGTTCTGCGGGCCGGTCAGCATCGCGGTGTAGATCTGGGCCGGGGTGGCCGGGTCGAGGCCGGGGGCCCACTTGCCGGAGGACAGGGCCCCGCCGCGGCCGGTGAAGTTGTGGCAGGAGGCGCAGTTGAGCCGGAACAGGTCACCGCCGCGTGCGACGTCGGAACCGATCAGCGACTTCTCGGCGACCTGTCCGTTGGCGTCGCGCGGGACGAGGGGGCCGCCGCCGTAGCTCTGTACGTAGGCGCCCAGGGCGTCGGTCTGCGCCGCGTCGAAGAACGGCGCCTTGCGGGTCGCCTGAGCCTCGTTGCGCATCATCGGCATGCGCCCGGAGGAGACCTGGAAGTACACCGCCGCGTCACCGACGCCGACCAGGCTGGGTCCGCGGCCCTCGACGCCCTGCAGGTTGGCGCCGTGGCAGGTGATGCAGGCCGTCTCGTACAGTTCCTGGCCGGTCCGCAGCAGTGCCGACTGGGATTCGTCGGCCACCGCGACCTGGGGAGTCGGGGTGAGGGTGGCCGCGAGGACACCCGCCACGCCGAGCCCGAAGGCCAGCAGAACCGCCCCAGTCAGCCTGCGGCGCAGCCGGCGGCGCGCTTTATCGCTCACGCCTGTCCTCTTCGCGGACATCTTCACCTTTCTCGTCATCGGCCTCATCGGATGAAGTAGATCGTGGCGAACAGGGCGATCCACACGATGTCGACGAAGTGCCAGTAGTAGGACACCACGATCGCCGCGGTCGCCTGGGCGGGGGTGAACTTGCTCATCCGGGTGCGCATCAGCAGCAGCACGAAGGCCACCAGCCCGCCGATCACATGCAGGCCGTGGAAGCCGGTGGTGAGGTAGAAGACACTGCCGTAGGCGCTGCTCGAGATGGTCGTGCCCTCTTGGACCAGGTGGATGTACTCGTAGCCCTGGCCGAGCACGAAGAACAGGCCCATCAGGAAGGTGATGGTGTACCACCGGCGCAGCCCGAAGACGTCGCCGCGTTCGGCGGCGAACACACCCATCTGGCAGGTGAACGACGAGGCGATCAGCACCAGGGTCACCGGCACCGCCAGGGCGAGGTTGAGCTCGGTGGGCGGCGGCGGCCAGACCCCGCCGGCCTGGGCGCGGGCGGTGAAGTACATCGCGAACAGGCCCGCGAAGAACATCAACTCGCTCGAAAGCCACACGATGGTGCCGACACTGACCATGTTCGGCCTGTTCAGCGAATGAATCCGCGACGTGATCGCGGTTCCGGAGGTACCTACAGCGCTCGTCACAAAGAGAAGTATGACGCTTTGTAGTTGCCGAGGTACACCGAGGGGCCGAATTGGTCACAACTTGTTTTCACCGGGCCTCCCCGGCGGCCTTGACGGCCCCCGGTGATGACGGTGCCCTCGCGGCTTTGGACGCCGATCCCGCTCGTGCGACGATCGGCCGGTGACTTCGTCGCCTCCGAAACCGTCCCAGCAGCAGGTTCCCGGCCCGCCGCCGCCGTCATGGCCGCAGGTTCTGGGCCGCCTCACCGCCGCCGTCGACCTGGAACCGGGGGAGGCCGCCTGGGCGATGGAACAGATCATGACGGGGGCGGCGACCCCGGCGCAGATCGCGGCCTTCGGCGTGTCGATGAAGATGAAACGGCCCACCGCCGCCGAAGTGCGGGAACTGGCCGAGACCATGCTCGGCCACGCCCGCCAGGTTCCCACCGACGTCATCGGCACCGAGACCGTGGACGTGGTGGGCACCGGGGGGGACCGCGCCAACACCGTGAACCTGTCCACCATGGCCGCCGTCGTGGTCGCCGCGGCGGGTCTGCCGGTGGTCAAACACGGCAACCGGGCGGCTTCGTCGAAGAGCGGCGGCGCGGACATGCTGGAGGCACTGGGAGTGCGCATCGAATTGGGGCCCGAGCAGGTGGCGCGGTGTGTTGCCGAGGTCGGGATCGGGTTCTGTTTCGCACCGGTGTTCCACCCGTCGTTCAAACATGCCGGCCCGCCGCGACGGGAGATCGGCGTCGCGACCGTGTTCAACATCCTCGGGCCGCTGACCAATCCGGCGCGGCCGCGGGCCGGGCTGATCGGTTGCGCTTTCGGGGACCTCGCCGAGGTGATGGCCGGGGTTTTCGCCGCCCGGCGGGCCAGTGTGCTCGTGGTGCACGGTGACGACGGCCTCGATGAGCTGACCACCACGACCACCAGCACCATCTGGAGGGTGCAGGCCGGAACCATCGACACCCTGACCTTCGACCCCCTCGGGTTCGGGTTCCCGCGGGCCCGGATCGCCGAACTGGTCGGTGGGGATGCGAGCGCGAACGCCGATTCGGCGCGCAACGTCTTCGCCGGCGCCGCCGGGGCGATCCGGGACGCGGTGATCCTCAATGCGGCCGGGGCGATGGTCGCCCACGCGGGGCTATCCAGCCACGCCGAATGGCTGCCCTCCTGGGAGGACGGGCTGGAACGGGCTGCCGGGGCCATCGACTCCGGAGCGGCCGAGCGGCTGCTGGACCGCTGGGCGCGGTTCAGCAACGAGATCTGAACCCGGCGGGCCGGCGTGCCGCGCCGAGCGGGCCTGGGCGGCCCAGCCCAGCCAGCGGCCCGCGGAACGAACCGGAGAGGCGAAACCCGGGGTGACCCTGACGATCCGGACCCCTGGGCGGTCGAGCCAGCGGGCGATCAGGGAGGTCTCCTCGACCAGCGCCCCGCCGAGCGGCGCCGGTTGCGGCAGCACCGCCTGGGCGCCCTTGCTCAGCGCCTCCACGACCGGCATCGGCGGAACGCCCCGGCGAGCGCACCCGGCCGCCGCCAGCTGTCCGTGCCGAACGACCGCCAGATGCCAGCCGCCGCTGCCGTCGGGCGCGGCCGCGACCAGTTCCCGGACCGACGCCAGCGTGCTCAGCCGTTGCCCTCGCCACAGGACCTCAACGGTGTCGGCGGTCAGATCCCTCAGCCGGGCGGCGCTCTCATAGCGACGGCGCGCCGCGAGCGCGGTGACGGCCTCGACGGCGGCCGTCAGCGGAGCGCAGTCGGCCCCGTCGATCAGGGCGGCCGCCCGTGCCGGGGCCGGCGCGTAGTCCTCGGCGGATGCGTCGCGCTGCCCCGGACAGGGGGCGACTTCGCGTAACGGGCAACCCGGACCGTGCCGGCCGCCACGCCCGATCCGGGTGGTGCAGGTGCGAACCCCGGTGAACCGTGCGATCAGCGCGCCGGCGTCCAGCGCGTCCGAGCGCGACCGGAACGGTCCGACGCAGCGCCGCCGATCCGGGTTGCGGACCGCCGACAGCCGGGGGAACGGCTCCTCGGTGAGCACCAGCCACCACCACCTGTGCGGAAACCGGGATCGGCGGTTGTACGGCGGGGCGTGGGCTGCCAGCAGTCGAAGCTCGCGAACCCCGGCCTCCAACGGGTGGGCGCACTCGACGTGGTCGACCCGTTCGGCCAGTGTCACCATCTCCCGCATCCGGACCCGCGGATCGGAGCCGGTGAAGTACTGCGACACCCGCCTCCGCAGGTCCGAGGCGGTGCCGACGTAGAGCACCTCGGCGCCGGGTCCACGGAACAGGTAGACGCCCGGCCGGCGCGGAAGGTCCCGCGCCAGCGCGCGCTTGCCGCGGACCGCGACCGGCGCCTCGTTGCGATAGGCGCGCAGTTCGCGGTAGGTGGTCACGCCCTGGTTGCCGACCCGTTCGAGCAGTGCGTGCAAAACCTCGACGGTCGCCCGGGCGTCGGCCAGGGCGCGGTGATTCGGCCGGCTGTTCGTGCCGACCAGCCGGGACAGCGCCGAGAGCGCGACGCTGGGTGCTTCGTCCCGCGACAGAATCCGCCGCGCCAGCCGCACCGTGCACAGCACCGGCGGGTTCGGCCAGGCGACACCGGACTGATCCGCGGCCGCCCGCAGGAAACCGACATCGAAACCGGCGTTGTGGGCGACCAGCACCGCGCCGCGGGCGAATTCGAGGAACATCGGCAGCACCGCGGAGATCCGGGGTGCGTCGCGCACCATCGCGGTGGTGATCCCGGTCAGTTCGACGATCTTCGGCGGGATGGCACGTCCGGGGTCCACCAGGGTGGCGAACTCGCCCACCACCTCGCCGCCGCGAACCTTGACCGCTCCGATCTCGGTGATCGCGTCGCAGCCGCCGTCCGGTCCGGGTGTGGCCCGCCCCCCGGTGGTCTCCAGGTCGACCACGACGAACGTGGTCTCGCGCAGCGACGGCTCGCCGGAGCCGTCGCCGACCTCGGCGAAACTCAGTTGCAGATCGCTGGGTGATCCGGCCACGACTGCAGACCGTAGGCGGGCCTTCCGACAGCCACCGCGCCGCCACGCGGGATCGGCCGGCGATCGCGCCGGCGGATCGCGGAGTTTGTCGGTGCCGTTGGCTACCGTCCCGACCGCAGCCAGATGCCGAGTGCGAGGAGAGCGAGATGGGACGAGCCGAGCAGGGGAATGACGCGGCGGCCGACGTCGGGTCGGGTGACCCCGTGGTGATCGACTGTGAGGACTGCGCGGTGCGGGGTCCGGGTTGCCGGGACTGCGTCGTCAGCGTGCTGCTGGGAGTCCCCGACGATCTGCTCGCCGACGAGCGGGCGGCACTGGAGGTGCTGGCCGAGGCAGGGCTGGCGCCCCGGCTGCGGCTCGTCCCCGTGCATCGGCGGCCCAGACCGGGCCTGGCCGGCTAGGTCGAGCGACCCGGGTTCAGTGCGACAAATGTGACGAATGTGACGCAAGTTTTCGTGCCGATCCGCGGTCGACCGTTGGACAAAGCTGTGGCCGTTTCGTAACCTGATCGAGATCTAAACGCCGCCCGCCGGGGTTCTCGACCGCAGTCATAGGGGGTCCGACCGTGAGGTTTTTCCGCACGTCGTCAGCCGGTCGCGGTAGGTCAAGACTGGCCAGACCGGCCATCGCCGCCGCGGCTCTGAGTTTAGCGGTGGCCGCGGGACTGGGCGGCACCGCCGCGCTGGCGGACCCCGCCGAGGACACCCTGGCCCAATTCAACGAACTGTCCCGGCAGGCCGAGCAGCTCACCGAGGCCATGCACACCGCGCAGCTCGATCTCGACGCGAAGTTGGCCGCGCAGGCCGACGCCGAGAGCCGGCACGCCGCGGACCTCGCGGCTCTGGACGCCGCGAAAGCCCAACTCGCCGGTTACCAGGTTTCGGTGGACCGCCTGGCGGCGGCGGTTTACATGGGAGGGCGCACCGACGGCCTGAACGCGGTTCTGACCGCCGGCTCCCCGCAGGACCTCATCGACACGATGTCGGTGGCACGGGTGATGGGCGCGGAGATGGCCGCCCAGATGCAGAGCTTCCGGCGGGTCAGCGCCGAGGCCGCCACGGTCGAGGCGGCGTCTTCCGCGTCGGCCGCGGAGGCCCGCACCGCCGCCGACGCGGCCGCCGCGGTGCGCGCGGAACTGCAGAACAAGCAGTCCCAGCTACAGGCCCAGATCAACGTCGTCAAAACCCGCTACCTCGCGTTGACCGAGCCGCAGCGGCAAGCCCTGGCGTCCCCGGCCGTACCGCCGCCGGCGGTGCTGGCCGCTCCGCTGCCGGAGCTTCCGGCCGCTGCGCCGGCCGCCGAACCCGCGCCGCTGGCCGCGCTGCCCGCACCGGGAGGCGGCGGCGCGGGCGCCGTCGCCGTGCAGGCCGCCCTGACCAGGCTGGGATCGCCGTACTCCTGGGGCGGGTCGGGACCGGGTGCCTTCGACTGCTCGGGTCTGGTGATGTGGGCCTTCCAGCAGGCCGGTGTCTACCTGCCGCATTCGAGTTACGCGCTGGCCGCGGGCGGGCAGCCGGTCTCCCTCGACCAGATCCAGCCCGGCGATGTGGTAGCCCAGTATTCAGATGCCTCACACGTCGGCATCTACATCGGCGACGGGATGATGGTGCATGCCTCCACGTACGGCATCCCGGTCCTGGTCGAGTCGATCCACAACGCACCGATCTACAACGTCCGCCGTTACTGAGCCGGGCCCGGATCGGCTCCGGATCCTGCTCCTGGCGGTCATGCTCGTCATCCAGGCGGCAGCGGCCTCGGCGATGATCGCGCTGTCCTCGGCCCGCACCGGTGCACCGGCCGCCCAGTCCGCCCCGTGGGCCGAACCCGGGGTGTCGGTCCTCGCTGACGGCACCTCGGTCCGGCTGGTCAGTATGGGCGGACCCCGCACCGACGCCCTCCTCACCCGGGTGCGCGCCGAGATCGGTGACGCCGTCGGGGCCGTCGAACGGTTCTGGGGCACCGACTGGACCCGCGAGATCGTCCTCGTCGCCACCGCCACCGACGCGCAGTTCGCCGCGGCGGCGCGCCTGGAACCGCTGCACGGCTGGGCCGACATCGCCGCAGTCGCCGTTGCCGACGAGGTGGACCTGGTCAACCGGGAATCCACCGGCCAGCGGATCGTTCTGGCCCCGGGCGCATCGGCAATGGGTGACGCGGCGCTTCGGATCGTGCTGGCGCACGAGCTTTTCCACCTCGCCGCCCGCAACGACACCGCGCTGGACGCCCCCCGCTGGCTGACCGAGGGTGTCGCCGACTTCGTCGCCCGGCCGACGGCCCCGGTCCCGGCGGACGCCGCGGCGAACACCGCCCTGCCGTCCGACGCCGAACTGGACCAGCCGGGTCCGGCCCGATCGGCCGGTTACGACCGCGCCTGGTGGTTCGCCCGGTTCGTCTCCGACACCTACGGACAAGACGGGCTGCGCCTGCTCTATGCGCGGGCCTGCGGTCCCGGTCACGGCGATTTCGGGACCGCCGTGCGGCAAGCACTGGGGGCCGATCTGCCCGAGGTCGCCCGCCGGTGGGCGAGCTGGCTGGCCGGATGGCGCTGACTGGCCGACTATGACACGAATCCTGCTGGTCACCAATGACTTTCCGCCGCGCCGCGGCGGAATACAGTCCTATCTCGAACAGTTCGCCAATCGGCTCGTCGCCGCCGGAGCGGACCCGGTGACCGTCTATGCCCCGCAGTGGAAGGGAGCCGACGACTACGACCGCAAAGCCCCTCTGCGGATCATTCGGCACCCCGGCACTTTGATGCTGCCCGAGCCCGGCGTGGAACGCCGGATGCGCCGGCTCATCGCCGAGTACGACATCGAGACGGTGTGGTTCGGCGCGGCCGCACCGCTGGCTCTGCTGGCGCCCCGGGCCCGCCGGGCCGGAGCGTCGCGGGTGCTGGCCAGCACCCACGGCCACGAGGTCGGCTGGTCGATGCTGCCCGGGGCGCGGTCGGCGCTGCGCCGTATCGGCGAGGGCACTGACGTCGTCACCTTCGTCAGCCGTTACACCCGCGGTAGGTTCGCGGCGGCGTTCGGCCCACGGGCCCGGCTGGAGCACCTGCCGCCCGGGGTGGACACCGACCGGTTCGAACCGGATCCGGTCGCCCGCGCGCGGCTGCGGGTCCGCTACCGGCTCGGTGACCGGCCCGTGGTGGTCTGCATCTCGCGGCTGGTTCCCCGCAAAGGGCAGGACATGCTGATCAAGGCGCTGCCCTCGATCCGCCGGAAGGTCGACGGCGCCGCACTGGTGATCGTCGGGGGCGGGCCCCACGCCACCACACTGCACCGGCTCGCCGAGGACTGCGGGGTCGCCTCCGAGGTCATCTTCACCGGGTCGGTGGTCAATGACGAACTGCCCGCCCACTACGCGATGGCCGACGTCTTCGCGATGCCCTGCCGTACCCGCGGCGCGGGTCTCGACGTGGAGGGTCTGGGAATCGTCTTCCTTGAGGCGTCGGCAACCGGAGTTCCGGTGGTTGCCGGGAATTCCGGCGGTGCACCGGAGGCCGTCCGCGACGGCGAAACCGGTCGGGTCGTCGATGGGCGCTCGGTGGAGCAGATCGCCGAGGCCGTCGGTGATCTGCTGGCGGACCCGGGCCTGTCCCGCAGGATGGGGGAGGCCGGCCGGGACTGGATCGCCCGGGCGTGGAATTGGGACGTCCACACCGCCCGGCTGGGCGAGCTGCTGGGCTCCGGACCCGGGGGGCCGGTGCAGTGACGGGCCCGGAGCCAGCCGCCGGGCCGGCGTGGCCGGGTGCCCCGCGGGCCGGGGACGCGGTGTGTGAAGCTAACCGGCGTGCACAGCATCCAGATCGCCGACGAGACGTTCGTGGCCGCCGATCCGGCCACGGTGGGACGGGTGCTGGCGGACCGGGCAAGCTGGCGCCGGTGGTTCTCCGACCTGATCCTCGACGTGGTGGAGGACCGTGCCGAGAAAGGGGTCCGCTGGTCGGTCGCGGGCCCGCTGACGGGGACGATGGAGGTCTGGCTGGAGCCGGTGCTCGACGGCGTTGTGCTGCACTACTTCCTGCACGCCGAGCCGACCGGGGCCAGCGCCTGGGAGTTGGCCAGGATGAAGACGGCCGCGATGAACCATCGCCGAAGGGTGGCGGGGAAGCGGATGGCTTTCGAGGTCAAGGCCCGGGCCGAACAGGGCCGGCCGGTCGGGGTCGCTCCGGGCCGCTGATCGCGCGGTTCGGCAAGGTGGCGGCGGGTACGGTTTGGTTTCCGGGTGACATGAGCGACGGGGAAACAGCGGCAGTGGCGGACAGGACGGCGCAGACCATCCACATCGATGCGGACCCCCGCACGGTGATGCGGGTGATCGCCGACATCGAGTCCTACCCGGAATGGGTCTCGGAGTACACCGAGACCGAGGTGCTGGAGTCCGACGCGCAGGGTTTCCCCCGGACCGCCAGGCTGGTGCTGGATGCCGCGGTGCTGCGCGACACGATGGTCCTGCGCTACGAGTGGCCGCCGGACCGGCGTTCGGTGCGCTGGTCGCTGGTCTCCAGCACGCTGCTCACGGCCCTCGACGGTGTCTACATCTGTGAGCCGTCGGGGTCGGGAACCGATGTCACCTACGAACTTTCGGTAGACCTGGCGGTGCCGATGATCGGCCTGCTCAAGAGGAAGGCCGAGCGGCGGCTCACCGAGACGGCGCTGAAGGACCTCAAGAGACGGGTCGAGGGTTAAGTGATGTCCGCCGACGTCCCTGAGAACGGTCCGGCCATACCGGCCCGGATCGGGCTGTTCGTCGGCAAGGGCGGGGTCGGCAAATCGACTCTGGCGTGCGCGACTGCGGTCCGTGCGGCGCTGGAAGGCCGGCGGGTGCTGGTGGTCTCCACCGACCAGGCGCACTCACTGGGCGACGTACTGGGAACGGCGGTCGAGCCGGGCCCGGGCGCCGAACCGGTGCGGATCCTGACCGAGGAACGTGGCGGTGACACCGGCGGCGGCCATCTCGACGCACTGGCTCTGGACACTCTGGCGATGGTGGAGTCCGGATGGCGCGCAGCGGCCCCCGTCCTGGCCGCCCGTTTCCCGGATTCGGATCTGAACAACCTTGCGCCGGAGGAACTCTCCGCTCTGCCCGGCCTGCAGGAGCTTCTCGGTCTGCGGGCGGTCTCCGAGCTCGCCGACTCCGGCCGATGGGACTACGTGGTGGTCGACTGCGCGTCGACCGCCGACGCGCTGCGAATGCTGACCCTGCCCGCCGCCGTGGCCGAGTACCTCGAGCGCTGCTGGCCGCGGCACCGCAGGCTGAGCGCGGGCTTCGAGGATGTCCGAACCGCGGCCACCGTGGCGCTGCTGGAGGCGGCCGGCGCCGGCGTCGGGGCTCTGGCGGACCTGCTCGCCGACCAGCAGCGGCTCGGTGTGCACCTCGTGCTCACACCGGAGCGGGTGGTGGTCGCCGAGGCGGTGCGCACACTCGGTGCCCTGTCGCTGACGGGTGTCGCGGTCACCGAGATCGCCGTCAACCAGGTGCTCTTCCAGGACGACTCCTACGAGTGCCGCAACCTGCCCGACCATCCGGCCTTCGACTGGTACTTCGCCCGGATATCCGAGCAGCAGGCCGTGCTCGACGAACTCGCCGAGACGACCGGCGACGTGCGACTGGTGATGACCCCGCACCTGGCCGGTGAGCCGATCGGCGTCAAAGCCCTGACCGCGCTCCTCGACGACGCCCGCCGGCGTGGCGGCGCCGAGCCGCCCGGCCCGCTGCGCCCGGTCGTCGACCGGCTGTCGGGTGCGGGTCTGGACTCGGTGTACCGGCTGCGACTGGAGTTGCCGCAGGTCGATGCGGGCGCCCTGAACCTCGGGAGGGCAGGCGACGACCTGATCATCGGGGTCGCCGGAGTCCGCCGCAGGGTGCGGCTGGCCCCGGTCCTGCGGCGCTGCGTCGTTGTCGACGCGACATTGAGCGGCGCCGAACTGACGATCCGATTCCGGCCCGATGAGGCCCTGTGGCCGGCGTGAACCCGCCGGGGGGCGGTCACCCCGAGATCGGGCCGGAACTGCGGCGCCTGGCCCAAGCGGTGCTGGACCGCCTGGATCCTGCGCTTCGCGCCGCCGCGGCCGGGTCCGGCGGTCCGCCGGGCCGGTGCCAGCAGGTCTGGTGTCCGGTCTGCGCGCTGGGTGCGCTGGTCACCGGTGAGCAGCATCCCCTGCTCAGCGTCATCGCCGAGCACAGTGTCGCCCTCATGACGGTCATCCGTGCCATGACCACCGAGCCGGCCGGCGGGCCCGCGAACGATTCCGGCGGGCCGGCGCCGGACGACGGGGCTTGCGGCGACAGTGCCGGTGAGGGTGCCGGTGAGGGTGCCGGGGCGGATGGCGGACCTGTCAACGGCGCCGCCAACGGCAGGTACCAGAAGATCCCGATCGTGGTCCGGTCCGAAGCGGAACGGGCACGGCAGAACCCGCCTGAGGATTGACCGTGAACCGCCGCGTCGGTGTGGTCGGGGTGGTCGCCGCTCGGTAAGGTTGGCGACGACGCGTCGCGACGCCGGGGCGGGGGAAGGAGGCTCTATGTGGTACTGGTTGTTCAAGTACATTTTCATGGGCCCGTTGCTCGCCTTCCTCGGTCGGCCGAAAGTCGAAGGCCTGGAGAACGTTCCGGACTCCGGGCCGGTGATCCTGGCCAGCAACCACCTGGCCGTCGCCGACAGCTTCTTCCTCCCGCTGGTGGTCCGCCGGCGGATCACCTTCCTGGCCAAGAGCGAGTACTTCACCGGGACCGGGCTCAAGGGCAGGCTGACCCGGTGGTTCTACACCGTCGCAGGGCAAGTACCGATCGACCGCGCCAACGCGGACTCCGCCCAGGCGGCGCTGGACACCGCCGGCCGGATCCTCGGTGAGGGCAAGCTCCTGGGCATGTACCCGGAGGGCACCCGCTCGCCGGACGGAAGGCTCTACAAGGGAAAGACCGGGCTGGCCCGGCTGGCCCTGCACACCGGGGTCCCGGTGATCCCGGTGGCGATGATCGGGACCGACGTCGTCAACCCGCCGGGATCGAGGATGTGGCGCTTCGGGCGGGTGACCGTCCGGTTCGGCGCTCCGATGGACTTCACCAGGTTCGACGGGATGGCCGGGAACCGGTTCATCGAAAGGGCCGTCATCGACGAGGTGATGTACGAGTTGATGAAGCTCTCCGGTCAGGAGTACGTCGACATCTACGCCGCGACGGTCAAGGGAGCGCCGGGGGTCACGGCGGCGGCGCCAGCGCAGCCGCCGGCGCGGATCCCGGAGAGCGCGGTCGGCTAGCCGCGGCCGGCGCGCTGACACGCAGTCCGGCTACGACGATTGTGGCCAGTGCCCACCAGACGTAGGACATCCCCAGCAGCTGGCGCCACCATGAGGCCGCCGATTCCTCGTGTTCGGGCAGCAGGGCGATCGGCGGCCAGACCATCAGGGCCAGTCCGGCGGCGCTGACCAGCCCTAGCGCGGCGTCACGCCGGCGGAGGGCTAGGACGGTGGTCACCGTGAGCGCGGGCAGTGCCCACACCCAGTGGTGGGACCACGACACCGGGGAGACCACCAGGCCGAACAGCGCCACGCAGACCAGTGCCAGCGTCGGCTCACCGGCGGCCACCGCCCGCCGGGCCGCCCACACCGCCAGGCCGAGCACGGCGAAGCAGGCCGCGGCCCAGACCACGAAATGCGCATCCCCCTCCAGGCCCAGCCGGGCCAGCGCACCGGCCACGTTCTGGTTGGTGTTCAGCGTTGCGTTGCCGATCCGGTCGGTATCGCGCAGCGTCACCGTCCAGTACCGCACGGAATCACCGGCGGCCAGAGCGAACCCGAGCGCGGTGGTGGCCGCGAAGGTGGCCACCGCGGTCAGTGCGGCACGACCGTCACGGCGCACGGCGAAGTAAACGAGGAACACCGCAGGGGTGAGTTTGACCGCGATCGCCAGTCCCAGCAGCAGGCCGCGCGGCCAGGGCGTTCGGCGTGGAACGCAGTCGGCGATCACCAACGTCATCAGCATTACGTTGATCTGGCCGAAGGAGAAGTTGGCCCAGACCGGCTCCAGCGTGGTGACCGACGCCGCGGCGAGGCCGGCCGCCAGCCACGCCCGCCGGACCGCGGGCCGCCCCCTCAGCGGCCAGGCCTGCGCGACGTCCAGACGGGTGAGCACGATCCAGGTGGAGAGCGCCAGCAACACCAGGGTGACGGCGGTGATCAGCACGCTCGCGGCCGGCAGCGGGATCAGCGCGAGCGGGCTGAACGCGATGGCGGCGACCGGGGGATAGGTGAAGGGCAACTCCAGGCCGCCCTCGGTCCGGAAGACCGCGCCGTCGGCGTACAGTGCCCGGTCCTCCAGCCAGGCCTGCCCACCCATCCGGTAGACGTCTGCGTCGATCCGGTAGGGGATGGAGCCGAACAGTCGCCAGCAGGCGTGGAACACCGCCGCCACGATCAGGACCTGGGCCACCCGCCACGCGGTCAGCCGCCAGCTACTCATGTCGTCCACAGCCTATCCGGCCTGCCGGTGGCGTAAGTTCTCTAGCCGTGCCCGTCGCCGCCGAACTCGACGCCCGTTTCGATTTCGTGGCCCCGGGACGCGAGCCGCTGATGTGGTGCCTGATCGCCTTCATCCTGACGTTCTTCGTGACCCGCAGCATCACCCGCTACATCCGGGCCACCGCGGACCGGACCGGCCCGCGCAAGTGGTGGCAACCCCACAACATCTCGGTATCCGGCAAAGGCGACGGCTCCGGCGGCGGCCTGCACATCCACCACGCGGTGTTCGGCGTCGTCCTGGTCTTGGCCTCCGGGGTCGCGATGGTGACAATGTCGGCTGACGGGAACGTTCACCAGTTCACCGTCGCGGCGGTCTTCTTCGGGATCGGCGCCGCCCTGGTTCTCGACGAATTCGCCCTCATCCTGCACCTGCAGGACGTCTACTGGGCCGAGGACGGGCGCACCTCGGTCGACGCGGTCTTCGTCGCCGCCGCCGTGGCCGGCCTGCTGGTGATGGGGTTCAACCCGCTGTCCTTCTTCGACATCGGAATCTGGCGGGACGACGACTCGGTGGCAGCCCGGCTCAGCGTCATCGCCCTCGCGGTCTTCACGCTGGCGCTGGCTGTGGTGGTACTGCTCAAGGGCAAGCTGTGGACCGGCCTGCTGGGCATGTTCATCACCCCCCTGCTCTTCATCGGAGCCCTCCGGCTGTCCCGGCCCCACGCACCCTGGGCCCGCTGGCACTACCAGGACAAACCCGGCAAGATGCGCCGGTCGCTGGAACGTGAGCGCTACCTGCGGCGCCCGTTCGTGCAGGCCAACCTCTGGCTGCAGCACGTCGTGGCGGGCGAACCGCGATTCCCCAGCGACAACGAGATCGACGCCGAACTCGACCGGCAGATCCATGCCGCCCCGCCGCCGAACCGGGCCGAGGCGCCGGCGGCCTCGGACGAACCGCTTCCGGCCGGGCGCTGAGGGCCGGGGGCAGGGCTGGCGTGCGCTACTTCTACGACACCGAGTTCATCGACAACGGCCGCATCATCGACCTGATCTCGATCGCGGTCGTCGCCGAGGACGGCAGAGAGTTCTACGCCGTTTCCGCCGAGTTCGACCCCCAGTCGGCGGGGCGCTGGGTGCGCACCCACGTGCTGCCCAAGCTCCCGCCCCCGGCATCTCAACTGTGGCAGTCCCGACGCCAGATCCGTTCGGGGCTCGAGGACTTCCTCGGGGTCGACGGCGACGAGCCGATCGAACTGTGGGCCTGGGTCGGCGCCTACGACCACGTGGCGCTGTGCCAGCTCTGGGGTCCGATGACCAGCCTGCCGCCGCGGATTCCCCGCTTCACCAGGGAATTGCGCCAACTCTGGGAGGACGCGGGGTGTCCCGGGCTGCCGCCGCGGCCGGACGACTCGCATGACGCCCTGGTCGATGCGCGGCACAATCTGCTGCGGTACCGGCTGATCGTCGGGGAGTCGTCGGCCCGGGGGGTCGGCGGCACCTGACGACGCGGCTCCCGCGCGGTCACCCCGGTTAAGATGGCCGGGTGAACTGGACCGTCGACGTACCGATCGACCAGCTGCCGGCGCTGCCGCCACTGCCGGCCGATCTGCGCGAGCGGCTGGACGCCGCGCTGGCCAAGCCGGCCGCCCAGCAGCCCAGCTGGGATGCCGATCAGGCGAGGGCCATGCGCACGGTCCTGGAAAGTGTGCCGCCCATCACGGTGGCCTCCGAGATCGAGAAGCTCTCGGCGCAGCTGGCCTCGGTGGCGCGGGGAGAGGCGTTCCTGCTGCAGGGCGGCGACTGTGCGGAGACCTTCGCCGACAACACCGAGCCGCACATCCGGGGCAACGTCCGCACTCTGCTGCAGATGGCAGTGGTGCTGACCTACGGAGCCAGCATGCCGGTGGTCAAGGTCGCCCGTATCGCGGGCCAGTACGCAAAGCCCCGTTCGGCTGATATCGACGCCCTCGGACTGCGGTCCTACCGCGGCGACATGGTCAACGGCTTTGCCCCGGAACCCGCGGCCCGCGAGCACGATCCGTCCCGCCTGGTTCGTGCCTACGCCAACGCCAGCGCTGCGATGAACCTGGTGCGGGCGCTGACGTCGTCCGGGCTGGCCTCGTTGCACCTGGTGCACGACTGGAACCGGGAGTTCGTCCGGACCTCACCGGCGGGAGCCCGGTACGAGGCGCTGGCCGCCGAGATCGACCGGGGCATGAACTTCATGAGCGCCTGCGGGGTCAACGACCGCAACCTGGACACCGCGGACATCTACGCCAGCCACGAGGCGCTCGTGCTGGACTACGAGCGGGCGATGCTGCGCCTCTCCGGGGATTTCCCGGTCGACGCCCCCGAACCCCGCCTCTACGACCTGTCGGCGCACTACCTGTGGATCGGTGAGCGCACTCGGCAACTCGACGGCGCCCACATCGCCTTCGCCGAGGTGATCGCCAATCCGATCGGGGTGAAGATCGGCCCGACGATGACCCCGGAACTGGCAGTGGAGTACGTCGAGCGACTGGACCCGCACAACACCCCCGGCCGGCTCACTCTCGTCAGCCGCCTCGGCAACCACAAGATCCGTGACCTGCTCCCGCCGATCATCGAGAAGGTGCAGGCCACCGGCCATCAGGTGATCTGGCAGTGCGACCCGATGCACGGCAACACCCACGAGTCCTCCAACGGCTACAAGACGCGGCACTTCGACCGGATCGTCGACGAGGTGCAGGGTTTCTTCGAGGTGCACCGGGGGCTGGGCACCCACCCCGGCGGCATCCATGTGGAGATCACCGGGGAGAACGTCACCGAATGTCTCGGGGGCGCCCAGGACATCTCCGACACCGACCTCGCCGGCCGCTACGAGACCGCCTGCGATCCCCGGCTCAACACCCAGCAGAGCCTCGAATTGGCTTTTCTGGTCGCGGAGATGCTGCGCGACTGAAAGTCGCGCTGTTCATTGTCCGACCAGGACGTGGAGGTGGGTTCCGGCCGTCCAGGCCGCGGCGGCCACCAACCCGGTGAGCACCAGCACGGACAGCACCCAGAACATCACCGCCCGGCGGGCCCGCTGGCGTGCCCAGATGAACTCCGAGAGGTCGATGCCGGCGAATTGCGCTGGTGGCCCACCGGTCTCGGCGGGATCGGCCGACTCCTGCTCATCGGGGGCCGCCCGCGGGTCCGCGGTGAAGTGCCGGGTGGGTTGCCCGGCGGCTGACTGCGCCGGCGGAACGACCGCGCGGCGCATGGCGGAACGTTGCGGCGCGGGCACCCGGAAGTGCGGCAGCGCGAGTTCCTCGCAGACCGCGTCGAGGTCGGCAGCCATCTCCACGGCGTCGGCATAGCGGTCGCCGGGATCGCGTGCGGTGGCCCGCGCGACGAGCCGGTCAAGTTGTTCGGGGATGCCCTGGATGCGCGAGCCCGGTGGCGGAACATCGTTGTCGAGGCGCTGGTGGGCGACCGCGAGCGCCGAGTCACCCTCGAAAGGTGTTGTCCCGGTGAGCAGTTCGAATGCCAGCACGCCCGCGGCGTAGACGTCGCTGGTCGGGCCGGTCGGCGTGCCGGCCACCTGCTCGGGCGAGAGGTAGGCCGCGGTGCCGAGAATGACGCTGGTGGAGGTGATCCCGGCTTCGGCGACCGCGCGCACCAAGCCGAAGTCGACCAGTTTGACCTCGCCGTCATCGGAGATCAAAACGTTCTCGGGCTTGATGTCGCGGTGTACCAGTCCGGCCCGGTGGGCAACCCCGAGACCGCTCAGCACCGGCCGCAGTACCGCCGCCATCGCGTGCGGGGGCATCGGTCCGCGCTCCTGCAGTAGCTCGCGCAGCGTTCCGCCCTCGACGAGTTCCATCACCAGGAATGGACGCAGGGGATCGGCGCTCTGGTCGTAGATGGCGACCAGGCCGGGGTCGCGCAGCCGTGCGATCGCCCGGGCCTCGCGCTGGAAGCGAAGCAGGAACTGTTGGTCGCCGGCGTACCGAGAGTCCATCACCTTCAGGGCGACCGGCCGGTCCAGGCGCTCGTCGCTTGCCCGGTACACCGTCGACATCCCGCCTCGGGCTATCGGGCCCTCGACGCGGTAGCGGCCGTCGAGCAGGGCGCCCACGAGTGGGTCCGGCGTCACCGCCACATCTTACGAGGCAGAGGGTCCGCGCCGGTTCGCCCCGGCGGCGCGTGTCCGCTCGCAGCGGTCGCCCTACACTGGCGCCGTGAGCAGCATCCCCGCCGGTGAGGACGTTCTGGACGCCGACGAACCGGTCTACGACCTGCCCGCGGTCGCCGAGTTGCTGAGGGTTCCGGTGACACGGGTCCACCAGCAGTTACGGGAGGGCCACCTGGTCGCGGTGCGCCGCGACGGGATCCCGGTCATCCCGCGGGTGTTCTTCTCGGCGGGGGCGGGCGGGCGCTGCGAGATCGTCAGATCGCTGCCCGGTCTGCTGGCGGTTCTGCGCGACGGCGGCTACCGGGACGCCGAGATACTGCGCTGGCTGTTCACCCCGGATTCGTCGCTGATCCTGACCCGCGACGGAACGCCCGAAGCGGTCCGTAATGGGCGGCCGGTCGACGCTCTGCACTCCCATCAGGCACGGGAGGTCGTTCGCCGGGCCCAGGCGATGGCGTACTGACAGATCTGCGGATCACGTACCAGGCGGCCAACGCGCAGGCGGTGGCGATCAGGACGTGCAGCCACACATACATGCCGTGGGAACCGTCGGGTTTGAAGATCACCATGATCCAGGTGGAGAACCCGGCGATGAGCGCGATCGCCGACCGCGACTGCGCCAGGCCCGACACCACCGCCAGTGGCCAGGTGTAGTACCAGGGCAGCGCCGCCGGCACGAACAGCACAACCACCAGCATCGCCAGGGCGATGCCCTGCATGGCCTCGCGGTCGGTGTGCCGGAACCGCCACCACAGCAGGGGGAGTGACACCAGGATGACGGCGACGCCGGCGATCCGGGTTACTTCCAGGACGGCGTAGAAGCTCACCTCGGTGAACTGGCCGCCGATCGTGCTGGCGAGGTTGGCGACCGCGGTCGGGATGGTCAGCCAGTTGATGATCTTCACCGAGCCGGCCAACGCGGTCAGCCAGCCGATGCCGACCCCGGCAAGCGCCGAGAGGACCGCGAACACCGAGACGAAGGTCGCCGCCGCGCCCGCCGAGGCGATCGCGAAGGCCCGCAGTCGGTTGCCTCCACGGTGGCGCATCCAGACCCACACCATGAAGGGCAGTGCGAGGACCGCGGTGGCCTTCACGGCCACCGCGACCGCGATCAGGGCCGTTCCGCCGACGTGCCGCCCGGCGAAGGTCAGCGCGATGCCGGCCATCATCAGGCCGACCATCAGCATCTCGTTGTGCACCCCGCCCATCAGGTGCACGATGACCAGCGGGTTGAGCACGCACACCCACAGCGCAACCGTGCCGTCACCGCCGATGTGGCGGGCCACCCGCGGGGCGGCCCAGATCAGCAGGGCCAGGCCGGGCAGCATGCACAGCCTCAGCAGCATGGTGCCGGCCACCACGTGATCGCCGACGACCAGCGTCACGAACTTGGCCACCAGGATGAATGCGGGTCCGTACGGGGCGGTCGTCGTCGTCCAGATCGGGCTGACATCGTCGAGCAACGAGTTCGGATTCTCGATGGGGCCGACCACATACGGGTCGAATCCGTCCCGCAGCAGCGCCCCCTGGGCGAGGTAGGAGTAGGTGTCGCGACTGAACAGCGGGACGCTGACCAGCAGCGGGGCCAGCCAGAAACCGGTGGTCGCGACCATGGCGTACTCCGAGATGCGGGTGCCTTCGACCAGTTGGCGGCCCAGCCACACCCAGGCGCCGAGCATCACGACCACGCCGGCCCACAGCAGCACAGAGGACACCACCAAGCCGTGGCCGAAGCGCAGCCAGGACAGGTGGGCTGTCTCCAGTAGCGGGTCGCGCAGCCGGGTGCTGCCCGCCCCCATCCCGCCCAGCGCTATCAGCGCCGCCCCGCCGCAGCCCACCCACGCCGGCCGGGATTCCTCGGATCTGGCGAACGCCGCCAGTCGGGCCAGTCCGCCGGGGGCTGAGCCGACCGGCCTAGCAGCAGACATCGGCCTAGGCCGACCGGTTCGCGGCCAGTCCGGCGAGCTCAGTCAGGCCGGCCCGGGCGGGGTCGTTGATCGGTGCCTGCCGCAGAACGTCCAGGGCGCGGCCGGTCAGCATGGCTATCCGGTCCTCAACGGCCGCCAGCGCCCCCACCGACTCGATCACCGAACACAGCTCGCGAACCCCGGCATCGGTCAGATCGGTGCCGACGTTGGAGCGCAGCAGGCGCGCCGCCGCCGGATCAGACCGTTCGGCCCGATCGAAGGCCTCGGCGAGCAGCACGGTGCGCTTGCCGGAGCGCAGGTCGTCGCCGGAGGGCTTCCCGGTGACCTCGGGGTCGCCGAACACCCCCAGCACGTCGTCGCGCAACTGGAATGCCACACCCAGGTCGGTGCCCAGGCCGTAGAACGTCTCCTGCAGGTCGGGGCGGTCGGCGGCGGCGGCGGCGCCCATCTGCAGGGGTCGTGACACCGTGTAGGAGGCGGTCTTGTAGGTGTTGACCGTCATCGCCGAGGCGATGGACTCCGCGCCGCTGGACTCGGCGACGATGTCGAGGTACTGCCCTCCGAGCACCTCGGTGCGTATCTGTGCCCACACACGCTGCACACGGTGGCGGCCCCCGGCGTCGAGCTCCGCCCCGGCGACGACGTCGTCGGCCCACACCAGCGACAGGTCGCCGAGCAGGATCGCCGCTGATCGCCCGAACTGGTCGGCCGAGCCCCGCCAGCCTCGCTCACGGTGAAGTTCGGCGAAGTGGATGTGCGCGGTGGGCATACCGCGCCGGGTCGCGGAGTCGTCGATCACGTCGTCGTGGACCAGTGCGCAAGCGTGCAGGAGTTCCAGCGCGGAGAACAAGAGCAGGACCGGCTCGCTCACGGGGGCGCGCGGGTCCGTGGTCGCCGCCCGGTAGCCCCAGTAGGCGAACGCCGGACGCAGCCGCTTCCCGCCGCGCAGCACGAAGTCCCGCAGCGCGGTGATCAGGCCCGCGTAGTCCTCACCGATGTGGGCGGCCTCGGCGCGGCGCTCGTCGAGGTATCCGCGAAGCTGTCCGCTGACGGCGTCGGCGAGTTCGGCTGCCGACGGCGCGGTTGTTTCGACGCTCAGCGCTGGCCCCTTTCCTGGCGACTGCCCGGTACCGAGTTGCGGATCCAGACTAGGGGAGGTCCTCGCCCGAGTCGGCGGCGGCGAAGCGCGGGGACGTCTGGTCGCGGTCGCGCCAGGCCAGGTAGCCGATCAGTCCGGCCACCAGGAACGCGGCCACCCCCAGCCAGATGGCTGCGGCCGCGAATGATCGGGTGCCGGGATCGGTGTAGCGGGACTGGGCGCTCATCGTGGAGACCGCCCCGGGCTGGAGTTGCCACTCGACGGCGTCGGTGCCGATCCGTTCGCCGTTGGTGGAGGTCACCTCGCCGGGAAAGGACGCCCTGAACGTGATCTCCGCCTCGGGGTCGGTGACGCCGGTCAGATCGACGCGGCCCTCCAGCAGCACCAGATCGCCCACCCGGCGCAAGGTGACATCGACCCCGGTGGCGTCCCGGCTGAGATCGGCCAGCTGCGGCACCTCGGCGAAGGTGAGGTCGGAGAAGGAGGCCCGCGAGCCGACCATCCCGTCGGCGTCGTAGGGAGACACCGTGACCTTCTGGGCGAACGGCAGATCCTGCTCGAACTGCGGGCCGGTGTCCTCGTCGTCGCGGGGTTGTGCGGCGGCCACGATCTGGCCCGACACCCGGTCCTCGTCGGAAACGGTGATCGAGGCCTCGATACGGACACAGCCCACCGCCATCGGCGCAAGCATCAGCACCGCCGTCACCAGCGCGCGCAGTCGGATGCGGCCGGACCGGGCCCGGCCGAGGGTTCGCACGAGGGGTATCGTGCCAGATTCCCGCTACAGGGGCAGTGGCCGACCCAGAACCGCGAAGGCCCTCGGATCCCCGGCGAAGTGGTAGCCCCTGATGATGTCGGTGAAGCCTAGCCGCCGGTAGAGCCGCCAGGCGCGGTTGGCCTCGCCGTTGATCTCCGGTGTGGACAGCAGGACGTTGGCCTCGCCGCGGTCGTCGAGCAGTCGCCGGACCAGTGCCTCGCCCAAACCGCGTCCCTGGGCGCCCGGGTCGATATGCAGTTCGGTCAGCTCGAAGTAGTCGCTCATCAGACTCGCGATTTCGGCCCGCGGAAACCCCACCCGGTCCAGGCCCCGCACCACCTGCTGCTGCCACCACTGATCGGGGCCGCCGCAGTACCCGTAAGCCACTCCCAGCAGCGGTGCGTCGGCCAGTTCCTCGGCGGTCGGCGGGGCCGGTCGCGACGAGCCGACCTCCTGCGCCGCCGTGGCCTCGACCGCCGCCACCGCTCGCCAACCCGGCCGCCGGGTGTGCTCGAGCCACATCGAGGCGCGCTGGTGCTCGGTTCCGCGCGGGTAGCGCATGGCGTCGACGTAGATGGCCAGGGCCTCCGCCAGCCGACGGGTCATATCCGCCGGCGACAAGTCGATGAGGAAGGTCGCCAACGCCGCCCCCTTCCGCGGTCCGGACGGCCCGCACCGCCCCGGCCGCCGGCGAGCGCCGAGGTGCAGTCATACCGACCCGGCGGCGGCCGGGTAGTGCCCACCGAGCCGCACGGCAGTCGTTCTACCGTGGCCTTACCGCGATCTTACGTCCGTCCCGCACCGTCGCCCGACGGCTACCGCAGGTCCCCGGACGCGGCTAGACTCGCCGCTAGAAACGCTGGGAACCCGTGAAAACTCCGGGTGGTACTGCGCCTCGGCGCCTCGTATCATTTGGGTTACCGCCCGGGTTGCCGGGCGTTCCACCGCGACCATGCCGGCAAAGGAGGGACGGATGCCACTCTCCGATCACGAGCAGCGGATGCTCGACCAAATCGAGAGCGCCCTCTACGCCGAGGACCCCAAGTTCGCCTCCAGCGTGCGCGGTGGTCACCTACGCGCCCCCTCGACGCGCCGTCGGCTCCAGGGAGCCGGCCTGCTCATCCTCGGGCTGGCGATGCTGGTGGCGGGCGTGGCGTTCAAAGCCACCATGATCGGCGGTTTTCCCGTCCTCTCGGTTCTGGGCTTCGTGGTGATGTTCGCCGGTGTGGTCTTCGCCGTGACCGGCCCGCCCGCGCCCGGCGGGCGGGAACGCGGGACGGCGGCGGGGCCCGAGCCGCGACGCGGCAAGGCCGGCAAGGGCGGCAAGGGCGGCGCCAACTTCACCAGCCGGATGGAGGACCGTTTCCGGCGGCGCTTCGACAACTGAGGCGCGGCGACAGCTGAGGCGCGGCGACAGCTGAACGTCGACAGAGGGCAGCCTTGAGGGCTGCCCTCTTTGCTGTGGTTCTTTCCCACCTCCGATCTCCCAGTCGTGGGACGCCCCACCTTTCCCCCAGTCCCGGCTGGCCGCTCTGAACAGCGTTGTTGCCGAACCATGTGGGGGGTCTTGCCGCGACCGACACGAATCGAGGACACATTTTGGTCGCTGAGTGGAGGGAAGTGGGGCGTAGTGGGGTATGGT
>Ga0180434_10001862_pt1 | contig 29287 bp, 28 predicted proteins | sample SS_ome_7_FD_132453 | JGI IMG/M metagenome (GOLD analysis project Ga0180434, IMG submission 132453) | Hypersaline lake sediment archaeal communities from the Salton Sea, California, USA - SS_1_D_2 metaG | ecosystem: Environmental > Aquatic > Non-marine Saline and Alkaline > Hypersaline >... | reverse complement strand
TCACTGCTAATTGGGAAGAATATCTTTAGTTAGCAACGCCCCTATTTCCATTCCAATTGCAACTGTTCTAAACGAAGGGGGGGGGTGGTTATAGTATTCAAAAAGAGATTGAGTCGAACTTTTATTTTCTGTTTTTTCCATGATCATCCTCCAATAGATTAAAGGGTAAAAGAGGATATATTAATTCGTTAAAAAATAAAAGTTTAAAAGAATGTTTATTTTATCCTTTTCTACGGATGAGGTTAATTAAGTAGAGGGCAGTAGCGGTTAAAGAAATAGTTGCACCGGGAGGCCAATTGAAGGAGAAAGATAAGATCATGCCCAAAATAGAAATTAGCATGCCGAGAAGGATAGCAACAACCATCATTGTTGATAGTCGGTGAGTGAAGGTATTCGCTATGGCTGCCGGCAGCGATAAAATAGCAATGACAAGGATCGCTCCCACAACTTGAATGAGCAGGACAACAGTGAGGGCGACTAGCGAAAGAAGGAAAAAGTAGAGCACTTTCACTCGTTGCTCTTGAAGAGCAGCTTGCTCTTCATCGAAGCAGATAGCCAGGAAGCGGCGGTGGAATAAAAATGTCGCAACTAAGATCAGAGCGTCAAGGATTAGGAGCATGTAAAGGTCAGCTTTACTTGTCCACAGGATACTTCCAAAAAGAAAGTTCGTGAGTTCAACGTTATACCCTGGAGTGAGTGAAATAAAAATGACACCGATGGACATGCCAAATGCCCAAAGAGCAGCGATCACTGTATCTTCACGTTGCCGATAGTAAAGACGGATCCATCCAATGAGAAAAGCAGAAAGAATCGCAGCCACAAGGGCTCCATATATGGGTTCAAGCCACTCGATGTTATAGACTCGTTTAATGTAAAGAGCGACACCCATTCCCCCAAGGACAGAGTGGGCAATGCTCCCACTAATAAACACAATGCGTTTGACGACAACGTAGCTGCCAATGACTCCTCCTGCGATGGAAGCACTGAGGCTGGCAAAAAGAGCCATCTTGAGGAAGTGATTGGTAAGAAAAGCGGCACTTAAAGACGAGAGGAGTAAAAGGGCTTCATTCATGGGGTGGCACCTCTGTTTGGTGATACATCCCCATGGAGAAGTGCTTGCAAACATCTTTGGGCTGTATGGATGACACTTCATGCTGAAAACATAAGACCCGTTCAACATTTTTTATGATGGCGTCAAAGTTGTGAGTGACAATGAGAATCGTTTTTTCACCTTTAAGCTTTTTCAAAAAGGCAAAAATTTGCTTTTCAGTTTGAGCATCAATGTTTGCTGTTGGTTCATCAAGTAGGAGTGTTTCAGGGTCAGAAATAAGAGCGCGGGCAATGAGTGCTTTTTGAGCTTGGCCTCCCGATAATGAACCAAAGGCTTGATTTTTCAACTTGTGCAATTGGAACGTTTCAAGCAGCTCTTCTCCTTTTTCATAGGCCTCTTTGGGATATTTCCCGAGTAAGCTCATCTTGGAAAGGCATCCGGTCATGACAACTTCTTGGACGGTAATAGGGAATTGTTTGTCATAGGAGTTGATTTGGGGCACATATCCAATGCTTCCTACAGAAAAAACCTCTCCGTCTTGCGGTTTTAAAAAACGAAGAATGAGTTTTAAGGCTGTGGTTTTGCCTCCACCATTGGGGCCGATGACTCCAACAAATTCTCCTGGAAATACGTCAAAACTCGCATGCTTAATGATGGGAAGTTTATCGTAGGAGAAGGTCACATTTCTAAAAGAAATGACAGGGGCAGAATTATTTCGGTGCTGTGATGTCATCGACTACTTTTTGAATAATAGCTAAGGGATCAACCTCAAGTGGGTCGACCTCGTACGTTTTGAGATTGAGCTTTTCGGCAACGAGAAGTGCTCCCTTATTATTATATTGTGGAGCGGTGAAAACACATTCAACATCGTAATTTTTTGCAAGTGATAATACCCGGTTCACAGATTGTGCTCTTGGGCTTTTGCCTTCACATTCTACTGCAATTTGATACATGTTGTAATCAAAGCAGAGATAGCCAAGAAAAGGGTGAGAGACGATGACCCCTTTCTTCCGATAGGGTTTCAGCTGAGCTGTGATCTTGGTATCAACGGCTTTAATTTTACCGATATATTGGTCGAGGTTCTCTTTATAGAGGGCTCCGTTTTCAGGAATCATTGCTGTCAGAGCTTCGCTAATACGTTGGGCTTGATAGATTAATCTGAGAGGGCTCATCCAGAAGTGGAGGTCGTAAGCAGAACGATCAGGTAAATTGACATCAGAGCAGGCGTCTACAAAGTTCACATCGTCTGAAAGAGAAAGGAGGTTGATCACTTCATTCAGTTGCAGAACGCGGACCTCTTGCTTGGCTTCTCGCAGGGAAGCAAGAAGTTTCTTTTCATAGGCTTCTCCGATTCCAATCCAAAGATCACATGTTTGAATCATTTGAGCTTGGCTAGGGGTGATTTCATTGGTGTGTGAATCGAAGCCAGGAGAGACAACCGAGTGGACATTTACGGTATTTCCTGCGATTGCTTGCACAACAGAGATGTAGGGAGGGACACTGACGAGAACCGTGGGTTTCTTACCTTTTTCGCCTTGATACTTTGTGCGACAACCAACAAGTGCAGAGACAAGACAAACTAGTAGAAATGTCAAAAGAAAATATTTTTTCATCAAACAGCCTTTTTAAAAATGAAGTGTACCCAAATCGGTAACATTTGTCGAGTCTCTTTCGCTTTCATTTCTCTTGTCAAATAATTGCTCTTGGACTAATTTAGCCCAGACTTTTTCGGGATGATTATGAAATTTGGAGGAGTGTCCGAGCGGCCGAAGGAGCACGCTTGGAAAGCGTGTATGCGTGAAAACGTATCGTGGGTTCGAATCCCACCTCCTCCGTTGTTTTTTATTCTTGGATGTATAAAATCTGTTTAAAAAAACAGCTTAATCAACCTATGGGAGCTCCGGGATGAAGTGTCCCTACTGCGGTCATGAAGAGCTCAAAGTGACCGATTCGCGAAATGCGAATGAAACCAATGCCATTCGAAGAAGACGAGAGTGTCTTAGCTGTTCTAGGCGTTTTACAACGTTTGAAACAGTTGATATTTCTCTGCAAGTTCGTAAGAGAGATGGCAGTTATGAAGATTTTCAACTCGAAAAATTGACAAAAGGCATTGATGCTGCTTCTAGACATACGCGTATTAGTCATGATCAAGTACGTGATTTAGCATCGTCAATTGTAAACGAATTGTTTGAAAAACAGGTGAGAGAAATCGATACCATCCAACTTGGTGAAATTGTGATGGAGCGACTTCGCCACCTCGATACAGTTGCTTATATTCGTTTTGCTTGCGTATATAGGCGTTTTAAAGACCTCGATGAAATTGTCGATGCAATCAACACAGCGGCAACTGAAGAGGAAAAAGTTAAAACATAAGGAATCATGAGAAATGGCTCTAAAAAAAAGTGATATTGAAAAATTTAAAGGACGACTTATAGAATTGCGCAATCAAATCAATCAGACTTTAGGAAAAGTTTCTGAAGATGTGAAGAATAAGGAAGAGCCAAAAGGGTATTCTCAACATCAAGCTGATGAGGGGACAGATGATTTCGGTCAAACCATTTCAATTGAGATTTCAGGAAAAGAGCAAGTCATTTTACGTCAGATTGAGAGATCTCTTGAAAAAATGGAAGAAGGAACATACGGCATCTGTGATGTTTCAGGAGATGAAATTCCTCTCAAACGTTTAGAAGCTGTACCTTATGCAACCATGACGGTGCAAGCCCAGGAGAAATATGAAAAAGGCCTTCTCTAAAAAGAGACGTTTTTTACCGTTTCTGATTACGGGACTTGTTCTGCTGATCGCTGATATGATCTCAAAATATTGGATCTATCACAGCCTACCGAATATGCATTATGCATCCCCGTTTTATCCCTATGGAGGGATTGGTGTTTTTCAAAATGTTTTGGGTATCGACTTTTGCATCAATCGGGTGACAAATTTAGGAGGGGCGTGGGGCATTTTTGGGTCCTATCCCATCGTTCTTCTTATTGTACGGATTGCCATTTTGCTCGGTGTTCTGATTTATGCGCTTTTCCTAAATGATGTGAAGAAGCGGCGTATTCCCTTTCTTTTGATTATTACAGGAGCTTTAGGAAATATTCTCGACTGCTTTATTTATGGATCTGTTGTTGATATGTTTCATTTTACCTTATGGGGGTACTCCTTCCCCGTGTTTAATGTTGCAGATGCCATGATTTTTCTTGGAGTTTTTTCTCTCATTCTACAATCGCTTTTCCAAAAAAAGAAGAAGCATGCAAGAGCATTTTCGAATTAGCCATCCTAAAGAAGAAGGGATTTTTCAAGCTTCAAAGTGGTTTTCTTACCGTGTACTCTTAGACGAAGCGGAAATGGAAAGCCTTTTTTCAACGCTCCCTGCTTTTTCTCTCTATAATGTTTCTGAAATTGTTCAACCCAACCAAGCCGTTTTATCTAAAGAAGCATTTTTATCTGAATATGCCTCTTCAATCCAAGCTCTCAAACAAGGAACGGTTTATCATCCTCCGAAGCCGCTTTTTTCTTCGGCTCTCTCTGCAACCCCTGACGCTTTCTATGCAATGGATGTTAAAAAAGGTGTTATCCTTAAGATTTTAGAACCTGTCGTTCAACTTTCGCTGCATCATTTCACATATGCTCCGGATAATCAGTCCTTTCACTTTATGGTCCACAGTCAAGAATCCATTCAATGGGGACTGCAGTTTTCCTATCCGCAACTTTATTCAAACTCAATTAAAGGTGATGTGGTCGAAGTGATGAAAGATCATAACTACCCGAATACAAAGCTATTTCGCTCCCTAATGAAGTGGATGAGAAACCATAGCCGGCCCATTCCATTTTTGATTGAGGGGAAACGTGTGAACGTGGAAGCGCGGATAGGGAATCTATGCTTTGAATGGATCGATCGACATCCTCAACTCAAAGACAAGGGGCTTGTGATTGCATGATTGAAATTGTATCGATTGGAGCAGAGCTGCTAACAGGGCAGACCATTAATACAAATGCGAGTGTCATTGCTAAAGCCCTATTAAAAGAGGGGTATGGGGTCAAGCAAGTCACAACAGTTCCAGATAAGCATGATGAGCTCAAAGCTGCAGTTTTGGAGGCCATGGAGCGTACTCCTGTTGTGATCACAACTGGGGGATTAGGTCCAACAGGCGACGATATCACACGTCACACTTTAGCAGAGGTTTTTGGAAGTGAGCTGAGCTTGAACCCTTCTGTTGCAGCCGATCTTGAAAAAAGATATGGCAACCAACTAGAAACACTTGAAGATCAAGCGACTGTTATTGAAGGTGCTGAAGTGATCTATAATACGATTGGCACGGCACCTGGCTTCATTTTAACAAAAGAGGGTAAAACAGTGATTGTTCTTCCTGGTGTGCCCGTGCAGATGCAGGAAATGCTGGAAAAAAAAGTCATTCCCTATCTCACGAAGCGTATGCCACGTGAACATTTTCAGCATGCACTCTTTCTTTTCCTGATGTCAGAGCAACATGTTGATCCTTATTTACGAAGCCTCGAAAAACAGCACCCAAACGTTGAATTTGGAATTTGCCCTTCTTATGGAACTCTGTCGATTTATTTGCAGGCTCAAGCACAGTCTCAAGAAGAAGCTGAGAAAATATTTGCTCCTGTCCTCCAAGCCCTACGTCAAAAGTTTAAAGAGCGAATTTTTTCAGAGCAGTATCATGACATTGAATATGCAGTCCACGAGCAGTTCATCTCACGAAAATTGACACTTGCTTGCGCTGAATCTTGTACAGGAGGGCGCATTGCTTCGAGGTTGACCCAAATCAGTGGAAGCTCTGACTATTTCTTGGGAAGTCTTGTGACTTACTCAAACGAGATGAAAACAGCGGTTTTAAACGTCCAGCCAAAGACCTTGCAAGAACATGGAGCTGTCAGCTCTGAGACCGTAGTTGAAATGGTTCATGGCACGTTAGCCCTTACAGCTGCAGACTATGCTGTAGCTGTTTCTGGTGTGGCCGGACCGACAGGAGGGACGAAAGACAAGCCTGTTGGAACAGTTTGGGGAGCAATTGGTCAGAAGGATGGAGAGATTTTTGCTGCCCAGCTGCCTATGAAAGGGAAACAAAAACGTTTAACTGCGATTGATTATTCAACGACCTATATTCTTGCGCATCTTTGGCGCTATATTCAATTTAATCTTCCCCCATTTGAAGAAAGATGAGCAGTTATACATTAATAGACAGCGGCACCGAAAAAAAGCTTGAAAGGTTTGGTCCTTATGAGCTTATCCGTCCCTGCCCACAGGCAGTTTGGGAACCCTCTTTTCCAGATAAATGGGAAAACCATCATGGAGAATTTGTTCGTGATCAAGGCAACCGCTGGAAAAAAAGAAAAACACCCCCATCTTGGTCTGTGACGTTTGAAAAGCTGCAATTTAAGCTGATGCCAACAGATTTTGGTCATCTCGGAATTTTTCCAGAGCATGCCATGCATTGGAAATGGATTGAAAAGAAAATGACAGCGAAAAAGAAATCTGTATTAAATCTTTTTGCCTATTCAGGAGGGGCTACTTTAGCTTTAGCAAGTAAAGGCATTTCAGTTTGCCACTTAGATGCCTCTAAAGGAATGGTTTCATGGGCAAAAGAAAACGCCAGTTTGAATGGTCTTGAAAAAGCACCGATTCGCTGGATTGTTGATGATGCCCTCAAGTTTTTAAAAAGGGAGATTAGACGGAAAGTTCGTTATCAGGGAATCATTCTTGATCCTCCTTCATTTGGTCGAGGAAATCAGGGGCAGGTCTTTAAAATCGAACGTGATCTCATTCCTCTTTTAGAATTATGTCAACAGGTTGTTGTCCGTGATGGGTTTGTTGTTTTAACAGCACATACTCCTGGTTTTACTCCAACCGTTTTGAAACATGTTCTCACGCAAACATTAAAGAATGGAACGATTGAGTCCGGTGAAATGCTTATTCCATCTGAATCCTTTTCTCTTCCCAGTGGTAGTTACGCGAGGTGGCATGGAACGTAAAATTACGAGTCTTCAAAATCCTCGTGTGAAAGCGGTGGTCAAGCTGCGGGAAAGACGAGAAAGAGAAAAAACGCAAACGTTTTTGATCGAAGGGTATCGGGAGCTTTTGCGCGCAGTCGAAGGAAAAGCAAAGCTGCAAATGCTGTTTTACTCTCCTGCTCACTTTCTTGGGACAAACGAAAACTCCCTGATCGAACAGATTCTTTCACTCAATGTTGAGGCGTTTGAAGTGAGTAAAGAGGTATTTGCTAAACTCTCTTATCGAGATAGGCCAGATGGACTCCTCGCTGTGGCTTGTCAGTCGCACCATCTATTAGAAGATTTAGAAGTGAGTCAACGCCCCTTTATTTTAATTGCAGAAGCGATTGAAAAGCCGGGGAATCTAGGATCGATTCTTCGGTCCTGCGATGCTGCAGGTGTTGATGCGTTGCTCCTATGTGATCGCTGCACAGATGTTCATAATCCCAATGTTGTTCGCTCGAGTGTTGGAACGTTTTTTACAGTTCCTGTTATTGAAACCACTTCAGAAGCTGCCTTAGAGTGGCTACGCAAACATGAAATTCCCATTTTTTCGTCTTCTCCAGATGCGGCACACCTCTACACGGAAGTGGATCAAAGGGGACCTATTGCCCTTGCTGTGGGAACAGAACAATTAGGTTTGTCAGAAATTTGGCTTGATGCAGCGGATTCCTTGGTCAAAATTCCGATGTTTGGTCATGCTGACTCATTAAATGTTGCAGCTGCAACGACCCTTTTGCTTTATGAAGTTGTCCGTCAAAGAACCAGTCTTTCTAGATAATCACGTCCTCGTTGTGGATAAGCCTGCAGGGCTTCCTACACAGCCACGCCCAAGCGGTGGCGATAGCTTGGAAGAAGATGCTAAAAACTGGATCAAAAAAAAGTACGAAAAATCAGGACGTGTCTTTTTGACACCAGTCCATCGGTTAGATCTCCCTGTCAGCGGTCTTGTTTTATTTGCACGTACCAGTAAAAGTCTTTCCCGACTGCAAGCCCAAATGCGGGCACGACAGATTCATAAGACCTATTATGCCCGCGTTGAAGGGCGGCTAAAGAAGAAAAAAGGAATCTTACGCCATTTTTTGTCTCATGGGAGTCGGCGGGCTCATGTCGTCTCAAGCGAAAAAGGAAAAGAAGCTGTTTTATCCTACCGCGTCATCAAAGAATGGAAAGAAGTAAGCTTACTTGAAGTTGAATTACATACAGGGCGCTACCACCAAATTCGTGCACAACTTTCCCATCTAGGACATCCGATTTGTGGGGATGTGAAATATGGGGCAACCTTCGAAGGGCAAGAGGGAAATATCGATCTTCATCATGGGAAATTGACATTTTTTCATCCGATATCAAAAGAAAAAATAACCGTTAAAAGTCGCCCTCGGTTTGACTGAAATCCCCGTTTTTCCTGGAAATTTTTTTATAGATTCGGTAAAGTTCCTTAAAGCACGCAGAATTTACACCACAAGCTATGATTTTTGCGCGCAAAATCAAGGAGAAATTATCATGTATCTGATCTCAAACTAAACTGCCCTTCCACTTCGACCCATATAAGGAAAAATGAAACCTTGGCTTAAAATATTAGTCGGCCTCGTTCTCGGCGTGATCACAGGGCTGATTTTAAATCGTCAGATTGAATTTGTCTCACTTGTTGGGAAGGCCTTTATAGACCTTCTTAAAATGCTTGTTGGACTGATTGTCTTTTCTTCCCTTGTAACGGGAATGTGCCATATCAATGACCCAAGAAAGTTGGGGAGGATTGGTGCTAGAACGCTTATTTTTTATGCTGCAACAACGATTATTGCAATTGGGTTTGGCTTGATCATGGTCTATGCCATTCAGCCAGGAAAAAACCTGCACTTGCAGCTAGCTAATGGAGCATCAAACGCAGGCAATCTGAACTTAATTGACTTTATTTTTTCAATAGTTCCTTCGAACCCTTTTGCATCTTTTGCTGAAGGAAATATTTTGCAAATCATCGTCTTTGCCATTTTCTTTGCTTTTGCCATCACTTTAGCAAAAGAAAAAGCAAAGCCTATTCTCCACTTTATTGAATCCCTGAGTGAAGTCATGGCAAATCTAACGCATGTTGTCATGCGTTTCGCCCCCTATGGTGTCTTTGCCCTCATTGCGACAGCTGTTGGAGCTGTAGGATCAAAAGTTATTTTACCTCTTTTTTGGGCGATTGTTTGTATTTTCTGTGCCTGTCTTTTGCAGATACTTATTGTTTTTGTCATTTCCCTAAGAGGACTAGCAAAAGTAGGCGTTGCGCCCTTTTTTAAGGGCATGAAGGATGCGATTGTCGTAGCCTTTACAACAAGCAGTAGCTCAGCGACGCTACCTGTTTCGTTAGAATGTGCGCGGGATCACTTGGGATTGTCGCCTGATATTTCAGGTTTTGTTCTCTCTCTAGGTTCAACGATTAATATGAATGGAACCGCAATTGGGCAAGCTGTTTTATCTATTTTTATTGCTCAAGCATATGGGATTGAGATCACTCTCATTAACATCATTATTTTAACATTTACCACTTTGATTTCTGCGATTGGAACAGCTGGAATTCCTGGCAGTGGACTGGTGATGCTGTCAATCGTTCTAAATGCTATGGGACTTCCTCTAGAGGGAATTGGACTCATTGCAGGGATCGACCGTTTTAGAGACATGTTTGGAACCGTTGTCAATATCCTCGGAGATGCCGTCGCAGCAGTCTATGTTGCGAAGAAAGAAGGACAAATTGATGAAAAAAAATATCACACTGTTACTTGGATAGAATGAAGATACAGCATTTTCTATTAGAAAAATTCTTCTCACTTCAGGTACAATTACTTCAATTGCCGTCTGTGGGGTCTTGTGAAGTCCTTTTTTTAGCGGCTCAGTTTATTATATGTTTGGAGAAAACTCATGAAACTCTTTGTAGGAAACTTACCGAAAGAATATACAGAGGACGACCTTGTACAGCTCTTGTCTGAATTTGGTGAGCCTAAAAACCCCAAGATCATTAAAGATCGTGAAACAGGCCAATCTAGAGGGTTTGGCTTTATTGAATTTGATTCGAAAGATGAAGCAAATGCTGCAATCGAAGCTCTGAATGGCAAAGAGGTTGGCGGACGCTCTCTTACTGTTAGCGAAGCACGCGAACAGCAAAGAGGTGGCCCCGGCGGAGGCGGAGGTGGACGACGTCCTCCACGTCGCGGTGGCGGTGGATTTCGTCACTAAGTGATAGGAATCATTCATATAGATTATTAAGGGAGTACTGAAGGGTATTCCCTTTTTTTTAGCTGACAACTCATAAAAACCTTAACTTAGTTGGGGCTGCTATGTATCAAATTTTATGTTGTTGTTTTGTATCGACTCTTGAATTAAATGAAGAGAGTCATTTGGTCTGCGATCCAGTAGAACTGGACGGGGAGAAGGCGGAATTCGAGACGTTGCAAGTCAAAATTCGCCTATGTTCCAAAGAGCTATTTAAAAGCGAAATCGTGTATGGGTTTCATAAGCATCATCTTGAAGTTTTACAAGGCAGAGTCAGCAGATTTTCAACTCAAGCACTTTACGAAAAATATATAGAAGCCTATGAAGCAAATTTAAAAAATCGAGCACGGCAACGGGGAGGAGTGCGTGCTGATGATCAAGGCACGGTTTTAGATCGTAGCTGTTCTAACTATCAAACAGTTCTTAATGAACTAGTTATCGAAAAGCAAAGAGAAATACAGCAGCTCCTAGCAAACTTAGAAAAAGAGAAGAACGCGCATTTGTGGACAGAAGGTGCCGTAGAAAAAGAGAAACAAGCAGCCCTTGAAGCACATGATAAGCTATTTTCTGAGCAGGAGCAGTATGCAGTCAGGTTTGAGGATTTGAGAGATGTCCTGCGCCACCGTCATCGCAGCTCCTGTTCCTGTTGCTGCTTCAAATGGTGTATATAATCTGATTCTTATTTTCTTTTTCGAGTTGCAATGGATGAGCTTAAAGCTTCCGCTAGATTTAGTGGCGCATAAGAACACTTTCTAGACTGATTAATAACATTTAAATTGCTTTACAATAAATATTTAAGCAATAATTCTCATAACCAACTAACTTTTTTGGTCAATTAAAGTCATCATTTTTCAATGGAGGGTAAAATGGCTGCAACTTCGACACAATCATATATAGGCAAAATTTCTTACCATGACCCTTTCGGAAGCTACAATAGCCCACCTTATATGAAGTCTTCAATGATGAGTCTTCCTAAACCTGTCACGTCAACCTCTCAAGAAGTTGTTTTGGCTGCAGCGTGCTCAAAGGTTCAGGCACTTTATAAAGAAATCATTGCAAAAGAAAAAGAATATGAGCAGTGGAAATGGTCTTATACAAATTCAAGCACGAATCGAAAGGAATATGAAATTACTGATGGGATAGAGCATAGATCTAACCGGTTACAATTAGAAGGAGATTTTCTTGCTCTAGCCCTAAAAGTAAAAAAGCTTCATCAAGAAAAAGCTCGAGGTGCTGAATATCTTCGAGAAAGAATCTGCAAGATTATGGCTGATATTGGTGTTGCCATTAGGGAAGATCTGACTTTCGTTGAAAAGTGTTTAGATCATGAAAGAAAGCAACAAGCATCAAGTGAGCAGTCCGCATTAGAGGCTAATTTCATATCCGGGCGTTTAAGAGATGAGTATTTTAGCCTAAGTACGAGAGTTGATCAATTTGCATCCATGGAAAAAACCTTTGAAAAATCTCATTTTATCTTAGGCAGTGGAAAAGAGTGTTCTTTGCCCGTTAGTAATTCTTCTATAAATCTTATTTATAAGCTTCGAGATATTGAACGGAAACTTCCCGATTCGGAGTTTGTTCGAGGTTTGAAGTCATTTATGAAAGGAGTCCAAGATTTTTTCTCTTGTTGTTCGCCTCAACGGTCTCAAACTATCTATATTCCGACCTCTTCAGAACATCGGCGTGAACAGGACAGACTTCTTCAGAATCAGACATTGAATGGATGGAGTAGGCTTACTGAACAGGCGAGGCGAGATGATCAAAGGAGATTTGATAATTGGATGAGGACTGGTAATAGGACTTTGTATTGATATTGGTAAAAATAACTTGGGGCCAAGGATCTGGTTTCTTGTTTTTTTTCGTCATTCTCTCTATCTTTTTTCTTTTTGGAGTTGCAATGCATAAGTTTAAAGCTCCCACTGGATTTAGTGGTGCACAAGATAAACAAGCTTTTGTTAGAGAAGCCAAAGAATTGGGGTGGAAAAAAGCTTTAAACGCTGTTGGTCCCTATAAACTTTGTGAAGCGGCAGCCCCTAACCGCCTTGCCTGGTTATCTCTAGTTGAAATTACCTCCGACTCAAAAGTTTTAGATGTTGGTGCAGGAACAGGTGGACTGTCTTGTCAATTAGCTAACCATTGCCATGTTGAAGCCGTTGATGTTTCTACAGTAGATATTGAGTTTTTAAAAATTCGTTCCCAGCAAGATCAGCTCCATCGATTTCATGCGCAAGTGGCGAGTGCCACAGATCTTCCTTTTCCTGATTGCCACTTTGATTTAGTCACGGTTAATGGAGTTTTGGAGTGGGTTCCGCTAGTTGAACCCTATGCAGATCCAGAAGAAACGCAGGTTAAGGGATTGCGAGAGATGCGTCGGGTTTTGAAAAAAAATGGACGTTTTTTAATCGGAATTGAAAATGGAAAAGCGCTTAGATACTTTTTGGGTATGACTGAACCTCATGTTGATCTTAGCTATATCTCTCTGATGCCTCAAAACAAAGGAGAAAAGCTGTCACAAGGAATGCGAGGAAGATCCTTTTTAGAGCGTACCTACTCTTTGCGTGAAACAGAAAACCTCTTAAAAAAGGGAGGGTTTGACAAGGTCGAACCCTACTGGATCTATCCAGACTATCGACTTCCTGAAGCCATAATCCCTTTATCAAACCCAGCTGCAATTAGTTATTTTGTTGAAAATTTGCTACAACCACAAGCATTTAACTCACAAAGCAGTTTTGTTGAATACCTCTTCTATCGGTTCAACGATCCTGATGTTGTTAAGGACTTTGTTGGACATTACTGTTTTTTATGTTGGTGAAATTAGAAAAATATATTTTGGAACATCTCTCTGACTGGGGCTTGAAAGCACAAAGTCTGACCCCTTTAATCCGTTTTAATAAGGAAGCAAATGGGCTTGTCAAGAGTGATCAAATTGGAACAGTTATTTTTTGGTTTTCGGAGGATTCAAAAGATCCTCTTTTGATTACAAAATCTCCGGTAGCGTCTAAAAAGCCTTTGTTTTTAAACTCATTACCCTACTATCCCAAGGTTTACGACTTCACTGAATTAGCATTTTTTATGGAGCCGATTAGAGGTCATACCTTTGAAATGGAACTCAATTTGGCTCTTTTTGGTCCAGAAGGAAATCCTGAAGCTGTTTCTTCCTGTCTAAGTAGACATCTTTCTGATATGAGCCAAGCTTATCAGGAGTTTTCCAAGATCGACTTAGAAACACAAGCTTTTAGCTGTGGGGAATGGGCGGCAAAAAAAGGTGGCGAACAAGGCTTGATTCCCCAGAGAGCACTCATGCATATTCAGAGGGTTTTAAGCTCTTTGCCTTATACAAACCATCATGTGCTTATAGATCACAATCCGGCAAATATTTTTCCAGGTCCTTATTTTGTCGATCAATTTGACTCTGTCGAGACCTATCGAGAGAGGAAAGACAATGAACCGGGATTACTTGATCCCATCCGGTTTTTGATTGCCTACTTTAGAACTTCTCCACTCAATAAGTTGTATCATGACTGGATTTCTGCGTTGGGATGTGCTTTGCATGATGAAAAGCATGAACTACTCCTTTCTTGCCCACTTCAAGACTTTTTTAGAAAAATTGGCTGGGATGGGGAGACATTCTGGGCTTTGCTGATGATGGGGCTTTCTTTCAGAATACAAGATGAGCTCAAGTTCCATAAAAACAATGTCTATTTTTCGCAGCTTAAAAAAGAACTAGAACTGCTATTCGATCAATTAATAAATGCACGTAGCTTATTTCTTAAAGGTGATCAAACTATTTTGAATCGTATCAAAAAAAATGAAAAATCTTTTGTTTTTCCTTCTAACAAGAAAATGTATGATCCATCAGGAAACCCGAAACTTTTGCAAAAAGATTACAAAAACTACAACCTTGTCGGTATGGGGCAAAGTCTCTATGCAGTTAAACGCTCTCTTGGTGCTGTAGATTTACCTACACTCTCTCCCGATCATTTAGAGAGGTTGACACGAGGGAAAAAGATTCTGGTGAGTCACTCACAAAGTGCTTTAATCAAGATGATAGATCGTGATTTTGTGAATACAGCTTGGTATCTTCTTAAGCGTGTGATTCGTAAACTGGATAAATATTGCCTTTTTCGTTACACTCGCCCAAACGATAGAACTCTATAAAAATTTTTCTATTTTCCTGCATAAGGAGCAATACATGCGCGAACCGATTAAGAAATCTGTAAAAGAAGCCATCCAAGCCATGGAAGCTTTAGCCTCTGATGAAGGGCTGGAGTTCATCGAAAAACTATCTTGGATGGTCATAGATACCTATCGTCAGGGAGGTAAGCTCCTCATAGCTGGGAATGGTGGAAGCTTATGCGATGCCATGCACTTTGCAGAAGAGATGACTGGTTTCTTTCGTGCTCGCAGACAAGCTCTTCCGGCTATTGCTCTTTCGGATCCTGGTCATATGAGCTGTGTAGCAAATGATCTGACTTATGATGATGTTTTTGCTAGAGGAGTTGAGGCTTATGGAAAGAAGGGCGACATGTTTATTGCTCTAACGACCAGTGGAAACTCTGAAAATCTCATTCGTGCGGTTAAAGCGAGTCAAAAGCGTGGCCTGAAGACAGCTGCCTTTCTTGGCAAAACAGGTGGCAAGATGAAGGGGTTATGTGATCTAGAATGGATTGTATCAGGATTCAAGTACTCTGATCGCATTCAAGAAGCACACATGGCAGCCATCCATATTGTCATTGAAATGGTTGAACTGGAGCTCATGGAACATGTGGAAGAAATTGATCTCGAACCAGCGGGAGCTCGCTAAGCCTATGACAGTTCTACTCGAGTCATACGTCACCGACCATATAGAAGGCCGGAGAAAGTCTCCGCTTGTGCGTGGAGTGTTGCATGGACTGAGTGAAATCTTCAAGTTTGGGGTTAAAATGCGTAACTTTGCTTTTGACCGTCACTTAATTAAGGAAACAAAAGTCGATATTCCCGTTATTAGCATTGGAAATATTATTGCGGGCGGAACGGGTAAAACAGCACTCATTCAAAAACTTGGAAAAGACCTTTCTGCAAATAAGCGAGTATCCGTACTGCTTCGAGGTTATCGCTCAGAAATCGAAAAGTTAGGCGGAAGCCTGCATTTAATTGAAAAATCTCGCATTACCCCGAGTGTTTGCGGCGATGAGGCCTATCTTCTATGGAAACTGCTCCCTCAACTCACATTTTTTGTAGGTAAAGACCGTCGCTTGAATGCACAAAGAGCTGCTTACCATGAAGCTGATGTAATTCTCTTAGATGATGGGATGCAATACCGACGCCTTCATCGGGACCTTGAAATTGTGATGCTTCATGCAGATGACCTTTATGGAAAAGGTTTTTATTTGCCTCGCGGTTATTTGCGAGACTCTCCAGAGCGACTCGCGAAAGCAGATTATGTCTTTATCAACCACGTTCAAGATCAAAAGCACTTCGAAGAGATTGAAAAAGAAGTGAAGCGCAAGACATCTGCTCCTCTGATCGGTGTTCAGATGGTTCCTCAATCGATTGAAGGAAAAAAAGGTGAGACTTGGGAAGATGTACAAGGAAAACGCGTCGCCGTTTTTTGTGGACTTGGAAAGCCTGAGTCATTTTTTAAGACAGTCAAAAAAATGGGTTTAGATGTTGCTGAAACTCTTGTGTTACCCGATCACATCCCTCCAACAAGACGGCAGCTTGTAGAGCTTGGAATTTTAGCAGAAGAAAAAGGATGTGAACTCATCCTTTGCTCTGAAAAAGACTGGGTGAAACTGCCCGATGTATCAAGTCTTTCATTGCCTCTTGCTTACGTGAAAGCTTCTCTTGATGTGACGATGCACCAAGATCACTACGACCAGCTTTTAGCTGATATTACCAATCTCACGAGTGAGGCACATCGATGAAGCCATGGATTAAGATACTGATCGGTCTAGTACTAGGTGTCATTACGGGACTTGTTATTGGACAGCAAGTAGAGTTTCTTGAGAGAATCGGCAAGGCTTTTATCGACCTGCTCAAGATGCTTGTTGGACTCATTGTCTTTTCATCTCTTGTCACTGGGATGTGTCATATCAGTGATCCAAAAAAGCTAGGGCGGATTGGAATCCGTACCATTCTTTTTTATGCAGGGACAACCGTTTTATCTATTACCTTCGGCTTGATTCTCGTTTTTGCTATGAAACCAGGAACAGGACTGAGTTTGCCGCTGCCTCCGCAATCTGGAGCATCTCTCCAGGGGCTTGGCATTATGGATTTTTTATTTTCAATTGTCCCTTCTAATCCTTTTGCAGCTTTTTCTGAAGGCAATGTCTTGCAGATTATTGTTTTTGCTATTTTCTTTGCCTTTGCAATCACCTTATCTGGTGAAAAAGGAAAAGTTGTGTTGAGCTTTTTTGAATCTGTTAGTGAAGTGATGTACTCGCTGACACACTTTATCATGAAGCTTGCCCCTTATGGTGTTTTTGCCCTCATTGCAACAGCTGTTGGTTCTGTTGGAATTAAGGTAATTTTACCGCTTATGAAATTTTTGCTTTGCAACTACATTGCTTGTCTCCTCCAAATCTTAATTGTTTTCTGTCTTTCCCTTAAGTATTTAGCAAAACTAAAGGTCGGGCCGTTTTTCAAGGGAATGAAAGATGCAATTGTCTTAGCTTTTACAACAAGCAGTAGTTCTGCAACTCTTCCGGTGTCCTTAGAGTGTGCCCGTTATCACCTTGGAATTTCACCTGATATCTCGGGATTTGTTCTTTCCCTTGGTTCGACAATTAATATGAATGGGGCCGCAATTGGGCAGGCCGTTTCCGCTATTTTTATTGCTCAAGCTTATGGCATAACGATCACTTGGGTTAAAATTGCTATTTTGATTTTCGTATCTCTCGTTTCTGCTATCGGTGCAGCAGGCATTCCGGGGACAGGAATTGTCATGCTCTCAGTTGTACTCAATGCAATGGGGCTTCCTTTAGAAGGGATTGCTCTAGTAGCAGGAGTTGACAGATTAAGAGAAATGGTTTCTGCTGTCGTCAATATCTTGGGAGATGCCGTTGCAGCTGTTTTTGTTGCAAAACATGAAAAGCAAATTGATGAAAAACAATACCATGCTGTTACATGGCTAGAATAGGGATAACCTCATGGAAGAAGAAGTAGAAGTTAAACTGCCTAAACTTGGTGAGAGCATTGTAAGTGCAACCATTGTGCAGTGGTTCAAAAAAGAAGGTGACTCGATTAAGCTTGATGAGCCTCTTCTTGAAGTGTCTACTGACAAAGTGAATAGTGAAATCCCATCGCCTGTTTCTGGACGGATCAAAACGATTCATGCAGTTCCTGATCAAGAGCTTGATGTTGGTGCTTTGATCGCAACAATTACAACTGCGGAAGTTTCATCAGCAGAGCCTGAGCCGCCCCCTTTAGAAGAGTCTTCTGCTCCAGAACCTACGACATCAATGAAAAGTTTTTTCACTCCTGTTGTTCTTAAGATTGCTCGTGAAAAAGGAGTTGATTTAGAAGAACTTGGTAAAATTCCTGCAACAGGGGCTGGTGGTAGGCTTTCCAAAAAGGATCTTGAAAACTATCTCAGTCAAAAAGGGCAAAAGCCTTCGCCAGTAGTCACTTCAACTGATCAAGTCGAACGAATGAAGATGACCGGCATGCGCAAAATGATTGCAGAAAATATGGTCCGATCATTTTACGAAGCGCCACATGCAACTTTGGTCAACGAAGTCGACATCACGAAGGTGATGAAGTTTCTAGCGAAAGAAAAAGAAGGGTTTCAAAAGAAGTATGGTTATAAACTATCAATCACAAGCTTCATTGCAAAAGCAATTGCGAGTGCTGTTAAAGAGTACCCTCTTATTAATTCCTCACTTGATGATGATACGATTGTTGTCAAACGATTCGTTAACTTAGGAATCGCTGTTAGTGTTGATCAAGGCATTCTCGTTCCTGTTATACAAAACTGCCAAGGGCGTACAATTGTAGATATTGCCAAAGAAGTCGCCGATCTTTCTCAAAAGGCTCGTACAAACCGTCTCGATCCGAATCAAGTAAAAGAAGGAACGATTACTATGACCAACTTTGGGATGTCGGGAACCTTAATCGGCGTACCAATCATTCGTTATCCTGAAGTGGCAATTATTGGAGTTGGTGCAATGCAGAAAAAAGTGGTAGCTCTAGACGACGACACGATGGCGATTCGCTCGATGTTGCATTTGTCACTTACATTTGACCATCGCGTCATTGATGGGATGTATGGCTGCGGTTTTTTAGCTGCTGTTAAGCAGCATCTAGAACAAGATGTATCGCTTTAATCCTATATATTTTATTCAGCCTTATGTACCTTATTCTTCTTTAAGGGGTAAAAAGTTGTTTTTGTATGCGCTGTATTTCTAAGTTCTTAGTTTTATTCATATTGGTTTTGCACTAGATCAAACTGAGCTACAATTTTGGAAGTCCTTTAAAAAAACGATTGGGCAAGAGGGAGATTGTATTGGTTGTTTTTGGGATGGAGGAGGGGTTTATACTCAACTTCTATCTCCTTGTAGAGAGCTGGTTGAAAGCCCTTATGAATCGGAAGAAGTCTTGATTGAAAAACTTCGAAAACAAGTGATGGAGGAAAGTTTACTCAATAATACTGAGAGAACTGCAATACTCAAAGTGAGCGATTATTGTAAGCACTTTAGTTTGATAACATTATTTGATTGGGTGGTTTGTTTACATGACCCCTCTTTAAAACAAGAGAATTCAGAGGTCTTTTGGGACAATGTGGCTCAGCACCTACTAAAAGGAGTGATAGTTTTATCTCCTATTGATTCATCGCAGGTTCATGAGCAGCTTGTAGCTCGACAGTTTGAAGTTGACTATGTTTTACAAGCAAAACTTAGAAAGCACGCCCAAGCAACAAAATACAATCGTTTAACTGTGCTCCGAAGTAAAAAACCAAAAACCTTTTTATTGACAGCACCTAAGTCTGGAACAAACTGGATGGCGTATAGTTTGATGCAGCTAACAAAGCAACCATTTATGTATATTTCCCCCCAAATACGTAATGTAAGAATTCTGCAGTGCACAAATATTAAGGATGATGCGTTTATTTGTGCCCACTTACCCTCTATTGTTCTCAATCAAAATCAGAACACTGTATCGGATAAGCTCATTGTATTGGTTAGGAACTATTTTGAAGAGCTTATTAGCCTTTGGGGGGATTATAAGCAGACTTTTAAAAGTGCAATGTCTACTTCAAAGCATAATTATTTTGATATTCTTAACTTATATGATGCTTGGAATCCAAATCAGCGTATCCTGGTCTACTACGAAGATTTGATGACAGATTACGAAGGTGAAATGAAGAGAGTATTAGATTTTCTTGGAAGCGAAGCAGGCTTGCAAGATTTTCTAGATCATTATGAGAGATATAGAGAAGAGTCTATGCAACGATACACTTTTGGTATTCAGTCAGGAGGTGCGGACCTGCTTTATCATTCCAGAAATGTTCCTCTGGTATGGCTTGTTCAACTAGAAAACTTCTTTAAAAAGAAGTATCCCTACCTTTGGAATAAGTATCTGACACGTTATGCAGTTAAAGATCGAAATGTTTAATGACTTGTTTTTCCTATCAAATGAGTGCAATCAAATAATGTCTAGAAAAAGAAGCAAAACCTTAATACTAGATGCTTTATTCTCACGTCCTGTAACCTTACCCACTTGTTAGTGAAAAATGGACAGCTTGTGTGCGTTGGTTTTGCATTAGATCAAACTGAGCTGTAATTTTGGAAGTTCTTTAAAAAACGATTGGGTTGTAGGAAGAATTTGTTGATTGTTAGTTAAGATTGTGAGATAGTTTCTTGCACTTGAAGACGTCTTCTTTCTTTTAAAGAATAAAGCGTCTGGGCGAAAGGAATATGGAGAACGCCCAAAACTTAACTACAAATTTAAAAGGTTAGAAACGACTGCTATGAGTACTATGCAAATGTATACAGAGGTAGGAAAGTGGTTGTTGAATTTACAAGTAATTCATACTTGTCTTTAGTCAGACATGATCGTGATTTCAAAAATAATAAAGCGATTTGTTCATATGTGAAGAATCATCCGCAGTTCTTCTATGCAGATGTTAGCTTTGAAAAGTTTTCAAATAGCTATTCTGATAAGCGTTCATTTTTAAATAGGGTGACTTTTCTTCCTCGTCATGCGTTGAATTCGGCAATCCTTATTCTCTCCCACTTAGGATTAGCGGTTTTTAAAGGTGTTCCTCAACTTGCGTCTGGAAATACTCTTTATTTACAAAGCTTAGCCTTTTCCGTTGTACGAGATGTGCAGCTAATTACAGGTTGTATCACAGACATATTTTTTGAGAAGATAGGGCAATACCTTATTCAAGATGCTCTATTCCACATTCAATGTTATCAGTGCTTCATCACGCCTTCTGAGTCTAGCCTATCTAGTCCTACAAGGCATTCATCAAGTAGGCATTTTTTATTGCCTGAACCAGAAGAGCCGGTAATAACTAATCCTAATCTCTTACAAGCTGAAGAATACTTGAGGCAGGGGAAGCGTCAAGAAGCTTTGACAGAAATAAAAAAGATATTTCTTTCTTCTGGGGAAAAAGAGACGTTTTTGGCTAAGTTAGCAGAGGCCCATTTAAAAGATAAAGATTATGAGGCAGCCTTTAAAGTAATAAAAGAGATCATTCATGACCATAGAAGAAAAGAGACGTTTTTAGCCAAGTTAGCAGAGGTCCATTTAGAAGATAAAGAGTATGAAGCAGCTTTTAAAGTAATAAAAGAGATCATTCATGATCCAAACCTTAAAGAAAAGTTAACTCCAAAGCTCATGCAGGCTTATTATAGTCTTGAGAAGGGTGACCAAGTTATTAAAGTTATGAACTTTTTTGTGCAGACAATCATCACAAATCAACTTATGGCCAAAAGAGTTTCTTGGACCTCACTTTCAGACATTCTAAAAATATCTCAATTAATGGCTGATCCCCAGATGCAACCTGTTCTACAAGTAATATCTACGAATTGTTTCAAGCAAACAGAGGGTCTTTGGAAACAGGGCAAGTCCCAAGAAGCTATTCAGTTAGTCAAGCAATTTGCTTTATCTGACAAGGTTATGAAGTCTTTCCAGACAGCCCTAGATCAATTGTGAGGGCTTTTTTCCCTCATTGCTGATGACTTGGAATTAGCTAAGGTTTGTTGCCGCTGGAGGAACTTTAAGAGAAGTGGTTTCCAATGATCACTGCGCTCCTCCTCGTGTTATAGGGTAACCTTAAAAACAACCTCTCTTGAAGTCTTAATCAGAAGGCTGAATTTTTCGTCATTTTTCCCGTTCGTTGGGTAAAAATTCTTCAAGCTTGTTGACTGGGTGGTCCATGACCCTTCTCATCACATCTTCCACAGACTCTCTAGGGTTTCAGCTGGCGGGCAAGTTTGGATAAGAGACAGAAGGGTCGCTGAGGCTTTTCCTCGCTTTCGACATGCGCAATTTTATGGCTCCACACTTTGCAAACATTACGGGTGATGTTTTTATTTGTTGTCACCAACCTGTTGTTGTTCAGAATATAAGTCGATTAGAAAATTTCTTTAAAAAGAAGTATCCCTACCTTTGGAACAAGTACCTGACACCTTATGTAGTTAAAAATCGAGATCTTTAACCTTTAGGGGAAGAGTAACCTGGCTTCCCATCAAATTCGTAGAGATTTTCTGTTTTAATGATATCTCGCTTGTCTTTAGTCAGCTGCTTGAGTAGGGAGACAATGTCTTCCTGAATACAGTCGCCTTCATGCATGAAGCGGACGCGCCATTGATCAATACAAAAAGTTTCTGGCATGCCTCCTGGATAAACGCGAGCGCCTCGATTGCTGATCATTTCAAGCTTGAAGTCTTCATAAGACTCGCCGGTCAACTCTCGTTCAAAGTCTTGCAACGAGTGGTCTGAATAGATGTAAACGTCAACTCCAACAAGCTTTCGGGTTGTGTTGATAGGCTTTCGCTGATATTTCTTTTCTTTTTCAGCACCTTCTTTTCCATATGAAACAGCATTTAGTTGGCTTGGAGTTTGCCCCAAGTTTCCAGCAACAACATCAGCAAATTCTTTTGTTCCTACTTTTTGTTTGCTGACACCATCTTTGTAAATGTCGTAAGTATGAACGCCATCTTCGAGTGTTTTTAACCACGCGTTATGAATCGCAGTGGCTTCTTTTGGATGCCCGACATGGATGAGAAGTAAAACAGAAGCTAGAATGAGAGCGGAAGGATTAGCAACATCTTGCCCAGCCCGTCTTGGTGCTGAACCATGGATGGCTTCGAACATAGCTCCGTGGTCGCCAATATTTGCAGAACCTACGAGTCCAACAGACCCAGCAATTTGCGCTCCAACGTCCGATAGAATATCACCATACAGATTTGGCATGACAACCACATCAAACATTTCTGGAGTGTCAGCGAGCTTAGCGGCTCCAATATCCACGATCCAATGGTCGCTTTCAATATTAGGATATTCTTTAGCCACGCGGTTGAAGACTTCATGGAAAAGGCCATCTGAAAGCTTCATGATGTTATCTTTCACAAAGCAGGTCACCTTTTTTCTATTATTGTGAACAGCGTAATCAAATGCATAGCGAATGATTTTTTCTGATCCAGGTTCAGAGATGAGCTTAATAGACTCGCAAACTTCAGGAGACTGTCGGTATTCGATTCCTGAATAAAGATCTTCTTCATTTTCTCTTACAATGACAACATTCATATTAGGGTGCTTTGTTGCAACAAAAGGATGATAAGAGACGCAAGGGCGGACATTTGCATAAAGGCCTAGGGTTGTTCGAATGGTGACATTGAGACTTTTAAAGCCTCCTCCTTGAGGAGTTGTGATAGGAGCTTTTAAAAAAGCCTTTGTTTTTCGGATCGTATCCCAAGTTGCATCTTCAATTCCCGTTGGGTGGCAGCCAAGATAGACTTTTTCGCCAATTTCAACTTCATGGTAATCGAGTGGTGCCCCAGAAGCCTCTAGAATTTTAAGTGTGGCATCCATAATTTCAGGGCCGATGCCGTCACCACGTGCAATGGTAATAGGAACTTTTTGATTCACGATACGTCTCCTTGTCAGATTAATCTCATAATTATATCATTCGAGTCTAGAGATCAAGAGGAATGAGATGTTAAAGGAACTCTTTGAGGAGTACCAGCTCAATTTAAATCACTTTTTTGACCAGATCGATTGCGAAAAAGCAGAGCAAATCTTTCATCTATTTTTAAACTGCAAAGGCAAGCTTATATTTACTGGTGTGGGGAAAAGTGGAATTATTGCGGAAAAACTTTCCACAACGATGATTTCCACGGGAACAACTTCACTGTATTTACCTCCTATGAATGCCTTGCATGGGGATATTGGCATCGTAGATGAAAAAGACCTGCTGATTTGCATAAGCAAAAGCGGGGAAAGTGACGAGCTGTTGAACCTTATCCCCTTTGTCAAAAAGCGCGGAGCTAAAGCCATTGCATGGGTTTCTAACCCAGAATGTCGCTTAATCAAATCGTGTGATGTAGGCATTAACCTTCCTTTTATCAAAGAGCTTTGTCCCTTCGACCTTGCGCCTACAACTTCGACAGCTGTTCAGCTTATTTTTGGTGATGTTTTGACTATGGCATTAATGAAAGCCAAAAGGTTCAGTATTGATGAATATGCCCTCAACCATCCAGCTGGGAATATTGGTAAAAAAATTACTGTTCGTGTTCATGATCTCATGCTGAAAGATCGGTTTCTTCCTTTATGCCGGCCTGATCAGCCACTTCGTGAAGCGATTATCGAACTGACAAACAAAAGATGCGGGTGCTTATTGATTACAGATGATCAGAATCACCTCAAAGGGATTTTTACAGATGGAGATCTCCGTCGGTCGATTCAAAAAGACCCAGCTAGGGTTTTAGAAAAACCAATGAGAGAGCTGATGACTCCGAACTTTTTTTCGATCAATCAAAATCTCCTAGCTTGGGAAGCTCTTAGCCTTATGCAACAAAGTCCAGGCAAACGTGTCATGATGCTTCCAGTTTTAGAAAAAGAGCGCCTGATTGGATTACTTCATATGCATGACATCATTCAAGCCGGAATCAACTAAAGAATTGAAGGTCTTCTTGGAAAAATAAGGAAGTAAGAAGTAGTTCCCGTCTCTTAAGTATAAACGAATACCATAAAAGCCCTTCCTTTCAACAAAATAAAACTGATCGATCTGATCAATAGGAAATTGCACTGATCCCTTTTTTGAATGTATGAAGCAGAGCCTTTCTTTATCAAAAGTCAGACAATGAGGTTTTGTTTCTAAACGAATGATACGCCGATAGGGAATCATTCCACATGAGATAAGAGCAAAACCTAAAGCAAACCCCCAAATTCCCCATCGTTCAATAGAAGAAGTCGAAAGAAAAATTCCCATATAAAGTAAGAGAAAAAACCCAGGCAATGCAAATAGCGAGCTGCGTTTGATAAGATAACGCTTTAAGCTAGGGTGAATACTTGAGAAAAAAGTCTCCATTTGCTTTCACTTAAAATAGGTTGTCATTTATTGGAAGAAGGCGATAACCTTTGCAACAAGGAGTGGTATATTCCACATCCCTTATGGACGAGGCGGGTAAAAATTGGAAATCTTTACATTATCACATAACTTCCTAATCACTATTTTTTGTATTGGCTATATTGCCATCATTCTTGAATTTATCATTCGAGTCAACAAAACAGCGGTTGCACTTCTACTGGCTGTTCTCTGTTGGCTTATTTATTTTGTTGGAGATCCACAACCACTCGATACAAGTTTAGCTTATCTTGGGACCCATTTAAGTGATGTGTCACAAATCCTCTTTTTCCTTTTAGGTGCAATGACACTTGTTGAACTCATTGATTCGCACAAGGGATTCAACACCTTTATTCATTATCTTCACACCCGATCTAAACGTAAAATGCTCTGGGTTATTTGCTTCATTGCGTTTTTTCTTTCCGCTGTGCTTGATAACCTTACGACGACCATCTTAATGATTTCAATTTTGAGAAAGCTGATTCCTCATCGAAATGAACGCTTCCTTTATTCATGTATGGTGATTGTTTCAGCTAATGCAGGTGGTGCTTGGACTCCAATTGGTGATGTAACGACAACAATGCTTTGGATTGGTGGGCAAATCACAACGACAAAAGTCATTGGCGAAATTTTCTTCCCAAGCTTGATATCGATGCTTTTTCCTCTACTCGTTTATACGTTTTGTGTGAAAGGAAAGTTTCCTAAATCTGAAGTCGACTTTAGAGATGAACCTCTTGAGCCTGGTGCTCACCTTGTATTCTACTGTGGAATTGCGCTCTTTTTGTTTGTTCCCTTCTTTAAGTGGCTAACTGGAATGCCGCCCTTTATGGGCATGCTCATTTCCCTATCCCTCATGTGGCTGATTACGGATATTATGCATCACAAGCATGAACAGCGAAAACACCTGCGAGTCCCTTTCATTTTAACCAAGATTGATGTGTCAAGTATCCTCTTTTTCTTAGGAATTCTCTTAAGTGTAAACGCGCTTGAGTCAACAGGGCTACTCGAATCAGCAGCTGGTGCAATGGATCAATACTTTAAAAATGAAGCGATCATTGCTACAATCATTGGCATTGTTTCAGCGATTATTGATAACGTTCCCTTAGTTGCAGCGACAATGGGGATGTATGATTTGCAAGCAGTTCCCGTTGACTCTCCTTTATGGCTCATGATTGCTTACGCTGCGGGTACGGGAGGAAGTATTCTCGTTATGGGGTCTTCTGCAGGAGTTGCTCTCATGGGACTTGAGAAAGTGGACTTTTTCTCCTATTTCAAAAAGATCAGCTTCCCCGTCTTTATTGGCTATATCATTGGAATGCTCTTTTACGTTTACCTATTTTAAGGTACAAACATTTCACGTACTTTGTCATATATCGGTAAGCACTTCGTCTCTTATCCCTTCATAGCGCCTTATGCAAGCTAGAGAGTAGTCTCTTGGGGTTTTTGAGTACGCATCTTTTACACCAATAAACCTAGCGCGCAGGCTGACTGCCTATTCTCACGTTCAAATTTTTAATAGATATTAAAACTAGGCTACAAAAGCTCAAATAGAGTTGGTAAAAGACTGTGATTGTAGGACAAAAAAAGACTTACAACAAAAAAAGGATGTGTTGATTTCATTTTTTTTTGGGCAAATTGAAAAGCAAAAAATCATGCTGAGAGCATACTCTGAAGAGGTTTTTTCCTAGAGAAAAAATGAAAAAAGATTTCTTTATTTTAAAATTCGTTGCGCGAAAAATACAGGTGTTGTATCTTGTTAGATTCTTTCTTGAAAACAACTTCAGGAAGGGGATAGCGGCACCTTAAGTGCTGCAGTGCTATTTTGACAGTAAAAGTGAAGTGACAAAACATAAGGTTTGTCGCGTATATTTGAACACTTGTTTTATATACGCTCTTATCAATTCATTCCGAGGCTACGACCTCGGATATTTTAAAGATTAGATTCTATTTTTTGAGAATTTGATCCTGGTTCAGATTGAATGCTGACGGCGTGGATGAGGCATGCAAGTCGAACGAAGTAGTAACTTGTTACTACTTAGTGGCGAAAGGGTTAGTAATACATGAGTAACTTACCTTCTACCTGGGGATAACGGTTGGAAACGACCGCTAATACCGAATAAGGAGAGCTGGGGTAGCCCGGTTTCTTCAAAGTTGGGGATTCTGCAAAGAACCTTGCGGTAGGAGAGAGGCTCATGGGATATCAGCTTGTTGGTGTGGTAAAGGCGCACCAAGGCTAAGACGTCTAGGCGGGCTGAGAGGTTGACCGCCAACACTGGGACTGAGACACTGCCCAGACTCCTACGGGAGGCTGCAGTCGAGAATCATTCGCAATGGGCGAAAGCCTGACGATGCGACGCCGTGTGAACGATGAAGGCCTTCGGGTTGTAAAGTTCTTTCGCCAAGGAACAAGAGAAGGTAACGAATAGTTGCCTGATTTGAGGGTACTTGGTAAAGAAGCACCGGCTAACTCCGTGCCAGCAGCTGCGGTAATACGGAGGGTGCAAGCATTAATCGGATTTACTGGGTGTAAAGAGCGCGTAGGCGGGTAGGCAAGTCAGATGTGAAATTCCGGAGCTCAACTCCGGAGCTGCATTTGAAACTACTTATCTTGAGGGTGGACGGAGAAAACGGAATTCCACGTGTAGCGGTGAAATGCGTAGATATGTGGAAGAACACCGGTGGCGAAGGCGGTTTTCTAGTTCATTCCTGACGCTGAGGCGCGAGAGCAAGGGGAGCAAACAGGATTAGATACCCTGGTAGTCCTTGCTGTAAACGATGCATACTTGGTGTAGTTGGTCTCAACCCCGACTGTGCCGTAGCTAACGCGTTAAGTATGCCACCTGGGGAGTACGCTCGCAAGGGTGAAACTCAAAAGAATTGACGGGGGCCCGCACAAGCAGTGGAGCATGTGGTTTAATTCGATGCAACGCGAAGAACCTTACCCAGGCTTGACATTTTGAGGACCGCATCAGAGATGATGTTTCCCGCAAGGGCCTCTTGACAGGTGCTGCATGGCTGTCGTCAGCTCGTGCCGTGAGGTGTTGGGTTAAGTCCCGCAACGAGCGCAACCCTTGTCGCTAGTTACCAACACGTAATGGTGGGGACTCTAGCGAGACTGCCTAGGTTAACTAGGAGGAAGGTGAGGATGACGTCAAGTCCGCATGGCCTTTATGTCTGGGGCTACACACGTGCTACAATGGTCGGTACAGAAGGCAGCGAAGCCGAAAGGTGAAGCAAATCCCAAAAGCCGATCCCAGTTCGAATTGAAGTCTGCAACTCGACTTCATGAAGTTGGAATTGCTAGTAATGACGTGTCAGCAATAACGTCGTGAATACGTTCCCGGGCCTTGTACACACCGCCCGTCACATCATGGAAGTTGGTTTTACCCGAAGTCGTCGACTCAACCGCAAGGAGAGAGGCGCCGAAGGTGAGGCTGATGACTGGGATGAAGTCGTAACAAGGTAGCCGTACCGGAAGGTGCGGCTGGATCACCTCCTTTATGGACAAGATAGCAAAAAGCCTTGAGCTTTTTGCCAATCTAGGTTGAGCAGACCTTATGTTCCTTTGTCACTTCGCTTTTGCTGTTGAAATAGCGCAAATGCGTTATCTTGACAGAAGATTGAAAGTTATCAAGTAATCATAGAATAGTAAACTAGCAAAGCTGATTTAAATCAGCGCTTGAGAAACAAGTACTCATTATTATCATATGATAGGTATTCAATCGCATTTTTCCTGTGAGTTTAACTCGCGGGAGGAAAGTCGGTTGAATATCGATCACAAATTTATAGATTAAGCTATTAAGAGCTATTGGTGGATGCCTTGGCATCGACAGGCGATGAAGGACGCGCGTACCTGCGTTAAGCTTCGGGGAGCTGGAGAGAAGCATTGAACCGAAGATTTCCGAATGGGGAAACCCAGTGGAGTTAGTCCTCCACTATTCCTATCTGAATACATAGGGTAGGAAGGCGATACCTGCTGAATTGAGACATCTAAGTAGGCAGAGGAATATAAATCAAACGAGATTCCCGTAGTAGCGGCGAGCGAAGTGGGAATAGCCCAAACCGAAAATTTATTTTCGGGGTTGTAGGACTGGTCATAAAGCTTAAATGGACTTAGCATAATCATCTGGGAAGGTGAGCGAGACAGGGTGAGAGCCCCGTGTGCAAAAGGAAAGTTTAAGTGAGATCAGCACCTGAGTAGGTCCGGACACGTGAAACCCGGTCTGAATCTGGGGAGACCACTCTCCAAGGCTAAATACTCGTCGATGACCGATAGTGCACAAGTACAGTGATGGAAAGGTGAAAAGAACCCCTGTTAGGGGAGTGAAATAGAACATGAAACCAGCAGCTTACAAGCGGTCAGAGGCCTATATCCGCAAGGAGATGGCTGATGGCGTGCCTTTTGCATGATGAG
>Ga0180434_10001861_pt1 | contig 29296 bp, 26 predicted proteins | sample SS_ome_7_FD_132453 | JGI IMG/M metagenome (GOLD analysis project Ga0180434, IMG submission 132453) | Hypersaline lake sediment archaeal communities from the Salton Sea, California, USA - SS_1_D_2 metaG | ecosystem: Environmental > Aquatic > Non-marine Saline and Alkaline > Hypersaline >... | reverse complement strand
TACCGGCCGGCATATCCGGCATAGGCCGCCAGAAGATCCCGCAGATAGCGTTCAGTGGCATTGTGGGGCGCCGGCAGGTTGCGGGTGAAAAAAACCTTTATGGACAGGGGTTCCGACAGGGTGGACACCACTTTTTTACTGGCCGTTGAAAGGGAATACATGTCATTGCGGGTCAAATCGATCCTGAAAAAGAGGGTCATACCGGCGGCGTTGATCAAAATGACGGCCGCCAGATAGGCCGCAAACGTTCCATATCGGCCGAATTTGTTTTTCAAATTCATACACTGCTCCTTGGCTCAGATCAGTATTTTTCGCTCATGGACAAATAGGCGCCGTAAAGGCCGATGAAGACGACACTCAAAAAATAGAGGATATCCCGCGAATCCAGCACGCCTTTGGCGATGTTCTGAAAGTGATAGCCGGCGCCCAGATACGCCAGCAGTCCAAGAAGTGTCTTCGGAAGAAAAAACAGCATCTTGTCCAGCATCGTCAGGGCGAAGCAAACCGTTGTTCCGACAATGAAGGCGATAATTTGATTGCGCGTCAGCGACGAAGCGAACACCCCCACGGCGGCAAAGGCGCCGCCAAGCAGCAGGGCGCCGAGATAACCGCCGGCCACCGGACCCCAGTCGAGCTGGCCCAGAAAGGAAATCAGCACCGGATAGGCGATGGTGGGAAGCAGCATGGCGGCAATGAAGGCCAGACAGGCCAGAAACTTACCCAGCACCACATCCACAAAGGTGACCGGCATGGTCAGAAGCAGTTCGTAGGTGCCCACATTGAGCTCCTCGGCGAACAACCGCATGCTGACGGCCGGAATCACGAAGGAAAACACGATCGGCAGCAGCGAAAAGAAGTTGCGCAGACTGGCCTGGTTGAAGAGAAAAAAAGTTGAAAAAAAGAACCACCCGGTGATCACGAGAAAAATGGCGATCACAATGTAGGCGATGGGTGAAATAAAATACCCGGAAAATTCCTTTTTGAAAACATGAAGCGCCTGTTGCATGTCAATTCTCCTGCGTCAGCTGTCGGAAGATCTTTTCCAGAGACTGGGTTTCAGGGTAAAACGACAGCAGGTCCCAGTCGGTTTCCTTAATCAGCCGATAAACCGCCCTGCGCACATCCTGATCCGGATCACAGAACAACGTCAGATCGATGGCTTCCCCCTCCGTCGCCGGATGCTCCACCCGCCTTACACCGGCGACGCCCTCAAGGCTGTTCTTGACGGCGGCCGCGTCCACGGCATTTAATGACACTTTCAGCACCTTTTCCATGCCCGCCGTCTGCTTGAGCGTATCCGTACTGCCGTCGGCGACGATCCGGCCCCGATGGATAATGACCACACGATCGCAGGTTGCTTCGGCTTCACTCAGAATATGGGTCGAGAGAATAATCGTTTTTTCCCTGCCGATACGGCGGATGATTTCCCTGATTTCCACGATCTGATTGGGATCCAGCCCCGATGTGGGTTCGTCGAGCACCAAAATATCCGGATCGCTCATCATGGCATGGGCCAGTCCGACCCGCTGCTTGTATCCTTTGGAAAGTTCACCGATGGATTTGTGCATCACCCCTTTGAGCCCGCACAGATCAACCAGGGACTTGATGCGCGCCAGACGGTCTCCTTCCGCGATGCCGCGGATGGCGGCGATATAAACCAGGTAGTCGTAAACAAGCATGTCGTGGTAAAGCGGGGCCGATTCCGGCAGATATCCCATCAGCCGTTTAATGGCCAGGACATTGTCATCGGCATTGTAATCCTGGATCCGAATGGTGCCGCTGGACGGTTTCAGGAAACAGGTCAGCATCCGCAGCGTCGTTGTCTTGCCGGCGCCGTTGGGGCCTAACAGACCGACGATTTCCCCCCTGCTGACCTCCAGATCCAGCCGGTCTACGGCACATAGATCCTTATAATACTTGGTGAGGCCTTCAATTCGAATCATGCCATGCTCCTTGCATCATGTGGACTGAACCAGCAAGCCGTCGCCGCAGCGACGGGAACGCCCGCCGCTTCACCGGTCAGCCGCGCTGATCCGGCGGTCGATTCTGCTGCGCCGCCGGAAAACAGCCTGTGCATTCAGCCCAAAAATCAGGTCGATTGAATTTCCTTAAAAAGACGTTTCGTCGCCGACATACGGACAGGCTGTTCAGATGGATTCCCCTTTCGCATGCGGCGTACCCTTGAAGGGTGTGCATCATATATGGCATGACACATGTGTCAAGTGGAAAATTCAGCCCGGGCTGTCCGATGCCGAACGGCGGGTCAGAATAATCTTTTCGCTGTCAAAGGAAACGGTGAAAGTGTCCCCGGTTTGAAATGCACTTCCCTCAATCCGCGTCCGGGGAATGATGATGGCGTTTTGACTGAACTTGACCACGGGGGCCTCGGGTTGATACAGCCCGCGGATGATGGAAGGGTTGGCCAGCTGATGGTTATAGGTAAGCCTGGCGACCCGGGCCTGAAGTGTTTTGAGCGTAATGCGCTTTTCCCGGCAGATGCGGTCCGCGTCCTTGTACTTTTCGATCGCTTTCAACAGCGCCCTGTCCGATACCTTTACGGCCATACCGCCTCCCTGTAAACATTAACTTCAGCAATCGCCCCGATGCTGAAAACAGAAAACAGGCCGCCGCCCGAAGGTCTTTCCGGTGAAAAAAGTCGTGCGCCGCCCTGTTGCAGATCAATGCATCGAAAAAACGCTTTTGTCAAAACTTTTCATGTAATTTTTCAATTCATAATTTTCATCATATTCCTTTGTCATAATGTCAATGTCAATGCGTTCATAATCATCAAATTCATCAATAAAAGATCCGTTTTCATCGAAATCATCAAACTCAGTCGGATTAAGTTTCATGATTGTTCTCCTTTATTGATTTTTTTTGTTAAAAAAACACATTAATATTATTATGTCAATATTTTTTATCAATATTTAGAATCAGACTTTTATATAAATTTTCATGCAATGTTTTCAGAACAACACGAACAATTACAGAGAGGCATCGTTTCATGCGCCAATATGTGCGACAGGAATGAAAATTTATTGGTTGCTGGGTTCGGACGGGAGCAGCCGCAGCAGCTTCTCGATCTCCTGCAGCACCGGGTTGAGGGCCGTTTCGTTTTCGGCGGCGATGCGCTGAACAAGCGCCTTGAAGGTCTGGCTCATCAGCCGGTCCGGGGCGGCCAGCACCCGCACCAGGGTCTGAAGCGCGAAGAAGCTCAACAACAAAACGATGGCGATGGTCATGAAGGCGTGCAGAAAAAAATCCGATGAAAGATATTGACCTGTAAAGTAGTGTCTGCCGGTGACCCAGCCCGCGTGCGCCAGGATGCCGATAGAGGGGGCGTTTATCAACAGCTGCAGCGTAGTGCCGCTGAAACGGCGGGAGGTCTTTTCGATGGCGTTTTCAAAGGCGCCGCGCCACAGGCCGCTCACTGCGGCGGTCCAATCGCCGTCCGCCGGCAGGGCTTTTTCAGGTCCGCTGCCGTCGGCGCTGAACCGTGCCCGGGACAACAGAGCCGCTATTGCGGGCCATCGTCTGAGCACCGCCAGTCGGTACTGCCGGAAGGCCGCCGCAAGACCCGTGCTGTTTTCCACTTCGGCGACAAAAGCCGATGTTTCCTTGAAACGGAGCAGGGAGCGCACCATGCCCAGCAGCTGCCCGAGCGGATTGCCGAATCGGAAAACCGCCATCATACCCGAACCGAAGATGAGGATCCGGGCCCATAGAGCGACCACCCATCCCACCGGACCGAACCAGCGGTGCGAAAGCTTTTGATACAACAGCACATTGACGCCCAGACCATGGCCTTTGCCCTCCTCCAATAGTGAGGCGAAGGCATTTTTGAAAGCGGCCTGCTCCGCCGCCAGCATCAAATCCTTGGCCTTTTCAAGACGGGCCCGATCCTGCGCCAGCTCCCGTCGAATTTCGCCGCGCATGTAATCCCGCAGGCTGGCTGCGTTTTCGCGGCGGCGTCCGGTAACGGCGTCCGGCCGGCGCCAGGTGCTTGTCAGGTGCGCCCGCAGGCGGTCGAATTGATCGAAGTCGTGCCGCGGGGGCGCCTTGTCGTCCCAGGCGGGATTCGACAGGTGCCGACGGGCCGAAATGCAGAGTATCCTGTTCAGCGGCTGGTTCCATGCCTCTTGGATGTACGCTTCAAACTGCGGAAGAATCAAGGATTTCAATTCATTTTCATCCAGTCGGTCACATTTGTTCAAGACGCCGATCAGCGAATCCCCATGAAACAGTTCCACCAGAGGGGCAAAAAAATCCACATGATCGCGGGTTTTGGGATTCTCGGCGTTGAAAACGCACAGCAGGACGTCTGCGCGGGCGACGGCTGCCTGCACCATGGGAATATGACCTTCCCGAAGTGTGCTGTCCGTGTCCGGCGTGTCCACCAAGACCAGGTTTGCCAACGGCGTGCCGGGCGGTGGCGCCGCCAGAACGGTGTCCCCGGCACTGATTTCAGCGGCAAAGCGCTCGGCGTCACGCCGGTCATCGGCCAGCACCACCAATTTTTGCGTGGTGGGCCGGCGAACACCGACCGTCGACAGATCGCTGCCCCCCGCCAATGCATTGAACAGCGTGGATTTGCCCGCACCGCCGGGCCCCACGATGGTCACCGTCAACCGACGGTCGATGCGTTCTCCGATATCATCGATCAGCCGCTGTATCTCGCGGCACTGCTTTGCAAGGGAAACGGCGGGCCGCCATTGGGCCATGCCATCCAATCGTGCTGCAAAGTCCTGCATCTCCCGGCTGAAGCCTTCGATGTCCCCCAGGGCTTTGATGCGGGCGGTGTGTTGGTGCGAAAGCATATATTAAGCCGTTCCTTTCGTGTCTGCCGGCGCCGGTGAGTCGTCTTGGCGCAGAGCGGCAGGAGAATCAACATCGGCAAGCGCCGTTCGGGTGCGGCGGATCAATCCCTGGGTTTCGTGCAGGCGGCGCTCGGCAGCGGCCAGCATTTCACCGGTCACGGACTGATGCAGCATATCCCGCAGCATCGACAATTTTTCGTCCAGCCAGGTTTTGGCGATCGGACGGATCAGCTCGGCCAGCTGCGCCCGGTCGGCCTTTTTCAAGCCGGTGGTGGCGGGAATCGCCACCAGCGCGTACAAATCCTTTAAACCAAAGAGTCCGGCCAGTTTGACCTTAATGCCCACGGCCCCGACGGGATCGCCGGTCGACAGGACATAGGTCACGGCCGCGGTCGCCGGCAGCACATTCAACGCGGCGGCAAAGGTCTGGCGCAGGTGCGCCCAAAGACCCATTTTCCGGCGGACGTTTTCCGCCATGCGCGACAGCTCCCGGTCGATCGGCTGGGACACATCCTCCAGCTGCCGCCGGGCGCTCAGAACGGCGGTTGTTTCCCTCCGCCAGTCCCTGGCCTCCAGCCCCTCCCGTTCCCGCTGCAGCGCCGGGTGGGCGCTGACCGTCAGCGTTACCCTTGAATCCACGGTGTGCATTGATGCAGGCGGCGGTGTTTCCACCCCGCTGTCATCCATATGTTTCAGCCGGCTGAGCTGCGCTTCGAGTTCCGGCACGACAGGATCCCTTCGGGACAACACCGCTGAAACCTCCGGTTTCAGCAACTGATGCCACAGGGCATTGAATGCCTTTAACAGATCCGCCTCAAAACGCTCCGAAAACCGGTTAAGAGCGTTGTCCTTGCGCATGCCGGCGGCACCGGTGAACCATTTGGCTGCGCGCACGATACCCTTCAAGGGCAGCTCCACCACCGCACCGCTTTTCCGCATCCACCGCACGTACGCCGGGTCGCTGGCATACCAGATATCGATGAAGCGCCGCAGTAAGGATTCCATGGGAAAATGCCGCAGCGCCTCGTGAGCGGCGCGGCTTTCCAGAAGTCGGACCGCATGCACATACAGCTGCAGCCAGGCACGGGAATAAGCCGCTGCATTCACGGCACTTCGGGCGCAGGCCGCTGTATCCTGCGCCACCGATTGCAGCAGTTCCCCCCGCATCTGAGTGACGTCCACCTGCATCAGCGCCCGGGTCAGGGATTTTCCCCCGGCCGCAACCGGCCGGAGGTTCACGAACGCCTTTCCGGCGGCCACCGCATTGTCTTCATCCGCCCGGTAAAGCCCCAACACATCGTCGCCGTCCGCCGTCCCATAGAGGTTGCGCGCCACGGTGCGTGCATGCGCGATGACCTCCGCATCGGCATAGCCGACGGGACACCGATAAACAAGGAAACATTTCCGCCGACCGATGCCGGTCAGCATGTCGGCGATAAAATCCGTGTTGTCGCGGTTGTTGTAGTTGGCGTTGGTGAAAACATATAGAAAAAGATCCGCCGCCGTAAGGGCCTGACGCGCGACTTCCCGGTTGGCATACCCCCCTTTCAGGCCGGTGTCGAAATCCGGAGTGTCCAGCAGCACCAGCGCGGCGGGGAGATGGGGTGAAAGCGTATAGAGAGGGGGCCCCGGCGTGATCAGTTCGTTGCTGTCCTTAAGCTCCCGCGGTCGGAAACCGATGGATTCAAAAAGGCGTGGAAAACGGTCGCCGGAAAACGGCGCGTCGCTGCAACCGGCGATGAGAATGCGCTTGTTGATGCCGGCGGTGCCCCCCGTGGGTGAAAGGTGCCGCTGCATAAGCGCGTTGAACAGCGTGGACTTGCCGGTGGAACCGCCGCCGCAGACGGCAGCGATCAATGGAAAATCCGGATCCAGACGGGGTAGAATTTTTTGGTCGAGAAGATTCCGCCAGGCCGCCGGATCAAACGCCGGCGTCAGTTCGAGCTGTTCGATCAGGCGCGGTATATCATCGCGCAGCTGTTTGAAATAAGACAACTCGATCTTCGGCTTAGGAATAACATCCGCTACGGTCATGATGGACGCTCCACCCTCAACCCTCTTCCGCCGTTGGACGGCGGCGCCGGCGGTCTACAGCGACGGCCAGGCTCAGATAGCGATCCTCTTCCTGGAACATGAGGCGTTTTACAACCATCGATTGCAGAAAGCGATGCAGCGCTTCCGCCGAAAAGGCTGGAAATACCTCCCGGATGCGCGCCAATCGGCGCGGCGTTTCACAGAAAAGATAGATCTTTCTTGAGGTATCCGCAAGCCGATGGCGCCGGATTTCTTGGTCTGTACTGCGCTGGCTGATGATGATAAAACGTCCGCCGTCACGGTAATGAAGCAGCGGGTCGTCGTGTGGACTTTTGCGAAGCGCCGTATAGTGCCGCCGCCAAATTTCAAGGGCTTTTTCCACAGGACGCCACCGCTTTTTCTGTTTCATCAGATCACCCTGATAGGCCTGAATCATGAAGTGTACGCCGGTGAATACCTCTTTCGGAAACAGGCGCTGATAATAGGGATGGTTGCGGACGAAGCGTATGCCGAAGCGGCGGTAGTGCCGCCAAACCGGGCTCTCCAGGCCCAGGTGGAAGCGTACAGGCTTGAGGGGCCTGAACGGCATGGCAAAGGGCAGTGCGGCCAGGGTCTGCTCCACGTCCCGGGCATCGCTTCCCGGGAACCACAGCAACAGGTTGGCGGCGTTTATGATGCCCAGTTCCTCGCAGTTTTTCATGATTGCCAGGTTCTGGATCGCGCGTACACCCTTGTTCATCTTTTTCAAAAGACGGGTGCTCAAAGATTCGATGCCGATCTGAAGCTCGCGGACGCCGGCATCGCGCATTTCCGCCAGCCGGCGATAGGTTGTGTCCGGTCTCGTCTCCGCAAACAGCTTTATATCGCGGCGCAAACGCCGCAGTCCGCCGAACAGCGATTCGTGGCTGTTCAGCGGCACCATGTTGTCCATAAAGGCGATCGACAGGGTTTGGTAGCGATCCGTCAGCCGCTCCACATCGGATACCGTCCGCCGGGCGCTGTGGCGTCGATAGCCGTCCCACTGAAGGTTGAGATTGCAGAAGGCGCATCCTCGGCTTGCTTCGGCGCCGCTTTTCCGCTGCCAGCGGCATCCGCGGGAAGCTTCCAACGGCAGGGTCGGGAAAAAACGCCGCGCGGCCGGCAGGGTCTGCAACAGTTGAAAGTAATCATCAAAGTCCGGCAGGGGAAGATCATCCAGCTTCTCGACCTGCCAGAAGCGTTCGGGCGGCGCATGACTTGAAAACCGCGATGTTACGCCGGCGATGCCGGTTTCCGGAAAGCGAAAACGCCCGTTTTTCAGACATTGCAGCAGACGCACGAACGGACGCTCCCCTTCGCCGGTCACCACGATGTCGATATCGGCAAAGGTTTGCAGGATCTCCCGCGGCCACGGTGTTGAAAAAGTGGAGCCGCCGACGACCGTGACCACCTGCGGCGCGATGGTTTTAATGCGTCGCATCAGATAAAGTGAAGCCGTCATTTGGCACAGGGACACGGAAAAACCGGCCACGGCGTATGTGTGCCAGCGGATGTCGTCGATCAGGCGGTCGGTTGTCCGGCGCACCCTGGCGACCAGGGTGGTGAAATCGATGGAGTTTAGCAGAGACGTCCCGGCGGCCTGCCGTCGAAAGAGCGTTTCGATGGCGCCGCGCCGATCGGGATAGAGAATGGCGGCATATACGCTTTCAGCCAGCCAGGTGCGCTTTGATATGGCATGATACAGCGGAAAGCCCAGACGGTCGGCAAGCGCCAGAAAAAAATGATGCGCCCTTACGTGGACGTGCGTCGTATTTCCGGATGCATAGGCCTTCAGGGCGGCGATCTGGATGGACGGCCGGTTGAAAAGCGGCCAGGGCACCGCCAACAGAATGGCCCGGTTTTTTTTTCCCCGGCACTGCATCACGGCCTCCGTCCCGCCATGTATTGTTTCTCCAAAACGGCGTTCACAGGCGGCAAAGATGCCATCGGCGGCGGCGTAAAACCGAACACCAGTTTCAGAAAATTCAATGTTATCCGAAAAGTAGCGCCCCACAGGATTTCTTGCCCGCCGCGGTGGCAATGCCGGAAGGCAAGCCCTTCGTGAACCGCATCCCCCACACCGCCCTCGGCCTGCAGTCGATATCGGACGTAAGCGGCGGGGTTCAACAGCGCCTGCAGGGGAATGCGGACGATCTTTTCCACCTCCCAGTTGGGGAAAAACCGCGTCTGGATGGAAAGCCAGCCTACCAGAGGATATATGCGTCGGGTGAACAGGACAAGCTCCTGCTTCGGCAGCAGCCCCAGAAAGCGAAGACAGAAAGGGTTGAGGCGCATTTCCTCGACACTTTCCCGGACCGCCGTCGCCATCAGGGTCAGAAGAATTTTCTTTTCCGCCGCACGGCTGCCTGCAAAACGCCCCCAATACGGCCAGCGCCACCCGGGAAATCCCGGGAGCCGCATCAAACGGCCCAAAGAGGAATCGATGCGGGGTTCGATCCCGCCTCCCGGGCAGCACAGGTCGCCGGGCTGGGCCACGCGGACCGAACGTTTGTTCAGAACTAGACAGGGTTCCGCCGGCCGGCCTTCACCAAATGGAAAAGATCCGATCAAAAACAGAACCGCCGAAGCGCTGTTGAGCCGGCGGGGTTCGGTGGGCAGCCGCAAACCGTCCGACAGCACATTTGCGGTCGCCTTTTGAATGGCGGGAATCAAATCATGCGGGTCCGGCGGGGTCATGGCGACCGCGGGCAACGCTTCTCCGGTGGCAGCCAACCGGCCCCCGCTCCCGGAATAACAGTCGTATCCCCTGCATGGATGCGGGGCGCCGGTCCGGGATGGAAAGCCATCCGGCCGCCGGCCCTTTTGGGGACGATGATCGGCGGATTCAAGTCCCGTCGAATGTTGGATTCCATCAGACACTTGTCAACCGACTCGGACGGATCGGGGGAGACCCCGGGGAAATTGGTGCATGTGTAGAAGAACCACGGTGAACATGGCCTCCATGAGATCGTAGGCGTTAAGAAGGGGGGTGGGTTTCTTCAATGCGTTCAGAACGAAATGAATGTCGCTGGTCTGCTTCTTCCACCGCTCCAGCTCTTCGAGTAAAAGACACGCCTGCTGGTTTTTTCCCGCGGGGCCCGCCGTCTGTCCGGCGCCGCTTTCAAATTTCCGGCGAAACTGGCGGATGTTGGTGTGGTGGGCCGCAAGAAGCCGCTTTTTCAATTTGGGATCCGTGAATAGCGTCTGTGCCTCGACCTTTTTGTGGACAACAGCCGTCAGCCGCTTGTGCGTTTCCGTCAGCACGGCCGTCAACATGGCTGCGCTCCCCGGCGTCGGCACCAGGTGGATGAATTTCAGCTTTTTTTCTTTTGCATACAGCTTTTTTTCAAACTCCCGCAGCGCCGTCCACCAGAAAACAGAACTGGCATCCATGAGAACCGCGGACGGCTGCAGACGATCCCGCAACCGCCGGTGGATGTGTTTTTTCACTTCCACCAGCTTTCGCGCGGTATGGTGGAACAGACGCTCCCCGGTGATGACCTTGAATATCATGCCGACAGTGGCATACCAGTCCTGCAGGTGCAGAATCTCCGCCGGACGATTATAGACGCCGGCCAGCAGCGAATTGGGCACAAAATGGGAGGGCGTTGCAAATGACGGCGTCCCGCCGATCTGAGGCTGCGGAAGCGGTTTTGAAGGTGCGCTGTCATAGGCAACCGCCGTTTCCAGATCAATGAGACCGATGGAATAGCGGCCCGCCGATTCCAGGAACTGCGGGTAGCGGTTTGGATCGCCGGCGATCAAAAGATTGTCGGGTTTGAGATCCCGCATGGCCACTTTCTTTTCCCCCAGCCATGCCAGCAGATCGAGAAGACTGGTTATCAAACTGCCGATTTCAGCCTTGTACTGATTCAAATTCCGCTGGAGAACGTAGCTCTCGACCATCAGATGATAGGTGCGCACCGGATCTTTGTGCTGGGCAAACAAGGCGTTGGCCGTGACGTGCACCTTCGCGGGAATGTCCGGCCGGTTGCCGGACGGCGCCGTCGTGGCCGTTTTTTCGGCCAGCAGGGTTGCAAACCACTCCTTCATCTGAAAGTCATGCGGCGCCTGATTGGTTTTCTTCGGCCACTGCAGCGATTGGACGCCCCGCTCGAATTCCCGGTACACGGGCTGCATCAGGTCGGGAATATGTCCGCAATTCGATCCGTAGCGCGCTTCAAAATCGACCGGCCGCCAGATCAGATTGTGATGTTCAAGAATCTCTCGGGCTATTTTGGCGGCGGGATCATGGATCATCGAAAGAATGTGCCCCAGAAAAAAATAACGCGACAGATCCATGAAAAAGGCATAGCTTTCGCCGATTTTTAAATATTGCCTGAACTCCTCGTTGGTTTTCAGCCAGTTGATGTAATCGGCCTCCAGCCGCTCCGCCGTCATATCCCCACCTTCGTCAAGGGGATGAATCTTGCGCATGACAACGGAAACGCGGGGAACGAGGCATTCTCTGGGGGCGAGTTTCGTGGCGATATCCGCATCACGCTTCAGACTGTCGACATAGGCTTGAAAGGATTTCAGCGGCAGTGGCGGGATCTTGACCACGAGATGGTCGTCGTAAATAACAAAATAACAACGGCTTCTGCTGCCGCTGTCTTCCCCGATGGGAGCGATGCTCATCCGCCGGGTCGTCCATTCATCGCCGGTTTTGACCCGCAGTTCATAGACGCAGCTGCCGTGCGCCGTATGGGCATCGAGCATTTTGTACCCGGCCGGTGCCTCCCGACACCCTTTCTGCAGTTTAAAAATCTTAAGAAAGCAGTCGACCACGCTGTCCTGTTCGCTGCATTCCGCGGGCTCCGGCGGCGGTTTCCCGGCGGCACCGGCGTCCTCTTTTCTGTTCCGTCGTCCGTCGCCGCGCCGACGGGCGATGACCAAACAGAGGCCGGAAGCGGCCGCCAGACCGGCCGCAAGCCCACCCAGCGCCGCCCAGCTTCGACTGTTCAGGCGCCGCAGGGAGAGAACCGCCAATTGATCACGCAGCATACCGGTAGCTGCGCCGGCGGATTGTTTGATCTTGAAGACGATGTCCACCGGATGCCAACCCCCCGCTGCGCGGAAATCCTGGACTGCATTGCGCGCTGCAAAGTCGATCCGGGCTTTGTTCCGGTAGAAAAGTTTGTCCCCGACAAGCCAGGCTTCATCCGCAATGACCAGTGTGTTGTCTTCAAGGACCACAAAAGCGTGTGTGATCAAAAAGCGCAGGGGCAGCATCACCGCAACAGCGGCCGAAATGAGGATCAGAAGCCGAATTTGCTTTTTCATCGTCTTTCAACCCACAATGTAGGTGCCGGTGCCGACGGCGATGAGGCGCCCTTTTTCGTTGTGCATTTCCATGCGGATGACGGATACCTTGCGCCCGGTTCTCATCGCCGCGCCGGTGGCGTAAAACCGGCGGCCGGTGCCGGGCCGCAAATAATCGATCCGCAGATCAATGGTTCCGATTCTGGCGATGGCCGCTTCAATTTCCGCACGCGGACAACCCATGAGCCGCGGCAGGATACCGGCGGTTGCCGCCAGTCCGCCGGCGGCGTCAAGCGCGGTGGAAATAACACCCCCGTGCAAAACGCCGAAAACATAATTTCCCACCAGGATTGCCTGCATGTCGAAGCGCAGACAAACCCGCTCCACATCCAGCCGGTCGACCCTAAGGCCCAGCACCTTGTTGAAGGGCAGCCGATTCTGATAAACATCGGCGAGAATGGTCAACCCCGCCTGCAGGTCCCCGTCCGGGGATTTCGCCAGCATCCGTTTGTCCGTTTTTTCATCCATCATCAATGCGCGTCGCCGGTCAAGATCCTTTATGACACGAATCGCATTTTTTTTCAAAGCCCCGTCCCTTGGACGTTGCACCGGAGGACCACAGCGCTTCCACGGTCGACACCGCTTTCATCCGCGCAGGGGACATGAAAAAACGGTAGAGGCCGTCCGTTTTGTCGGCGCCGCCGCCTGCGCCCTGCTCCAGCCGAAACAGCGCCTCGATCGATTTGTCGCAAACGGGATACCCCTTGTCGTCGACCGCGATGCGGGGCCGGCGGGCCACCGGGGCGATATTGTTGATGTCCACCAGCTTGACCTGTCCCTGCGGCGTCAACAGCAGATTCCCGTAACCGGCGATATCGGGCACATAACCGGTCTCGGCGATCATGCGTTTGACATGACGCACGAACGACAGAATAACAGCGCAAACCTTGGGCACGGCGGCGGTCGGGATATGGACGTGCAGATGGTTTTTCAGGTCGACGGACCAGGGATCCAGGATTGCACCCGGGACATATTCCTGCAGACCGCACAACAGAATGTCGTTCCACTTCTTCCGGCGGTAATCCACAATAAATTCGCTGGAAACGGCATAATGGCGGCGCGGAAGCCAGCGCTGGATCATTTTGTAGGTGTTTATCTCTTGCTTCAGCGCACCAATATAGTTAAAGTGTTGTTTGAACAATCTAAACATAAATATTGGTTGTGCTTTTGGATATATCCGAATTCCATTCTGGAGAACGCCCTGGCTTTCGGCCTGAATATCCTGCGGCCGCAGCACCTGCAGCAGATGAGAACGCAACCCCTGCCGGAAATGTTTTCGAAAAACAAAGGGGCAGCGTTTGCGGATAAAATTGAGACCGATAACGTCCTGGTGCAGAATATGCCGCCGCCGCCGGATATCCATCCTTTTTCAATCCAGAAGGGAACGCCGGATTTTCGCCAGCGTCTGTGCCGCGATCCCGGCGTGATCGTGCAGATAGGCGGCGGCGGATCCATAGCGGGTCCGCAGATGATCGATGAGCGCCTCAATGGCGTTTCGCGGGGCGCTCAAATAGGGTTCCAATCGTTCAGGGTCGACCCCCCACTGGGCGACTTCGCTGCGGATGCGGGACATAACCGCGGCGTTCAGCTGGTTCGACAGCGCATGATCATACACGATCGTTTCCTCGGGAACATCCAACAGCATCAGAATCAGGGCCGCGCACACACCGGTGCGGTCTTTGCCGGCCGTGCAGTGGAATACCAGCGGGCGGCAGCGCTGGTCGGCCAGATGTTCGAAAAAAGCCTTCCACAATTGCGGAAAACGATCGATTTTCTTCACATACATGTCCGCCATGAAGTCCTCGGTCAGCCAGTCGAGATCATTTTTTTTGATCAGGGCCACCGCTTCCGCCGGATCGAATTTTCCATGGACGATGGGTAGTTTCAGGTAGACCGGCCGCCATGCACCGCAGAGTCGATTCGGCTGCCGGTCGATTTCGGCCGGCGAGCGAAAATCGCAGACGAGCGCGATGCCCAGGCGGTCGAGAAGCCGCTGGTCGCCGGTTTCGAGATCGGCCAGATGGCTGGAGCGAAAGACTTGTCCCCATATGAGACGCCGCCCGGTGCGGGTTTCATAGCCGCCCAGATCCCTGAAATTCGGGGCGCCGGTGAGAGGCACTCGGCGGTCGGCGGCGACGCCGCATATTTTGCCGTCGAGCGAAAATTCAAAAAAATGGTGGATATCCGGCGCAAGGCCCCCAACGATACCCGATGCAACACCGTCGAGGGTCAGAACCGGTGCGCTTCGATCGATGCTGCTCGGCGACGATCCGGTGTAGATCGAAACCGGTCGCCCGTCGACATGACCCTTCAGCTCGATCCGATAGGTCCCGCTGTCCGTTCGATCAATATGCGGCTGGAAACGGGGCGGTGCGTCATTTCTGTTCATCAATTCCAACTTCCGATTGTGTCGGTGCGTTCACGCATGAGGCTCTTTGGCGATTCAAAAAGGCTGATGAATTTTCGTGTATTGCCATGCGCACGTCCCCCGTCCATATTGCAACGCAAAGACGCGGTGTTCCGCTTCGCCAAGCGGGACAGGACCTGGTAATCGGTCAGCAGGGCTGAAAGACAAGGGTGGTTTTGCGGGGCGCATCCGCGTGGTGGACAAACCGCGCCCGCAGCGGCTGGCCCACCGTGATGGCGGCCGGATTTTTCGCATCAACGCCTTCGATGCGGGCGTCGAGGCGCGTGCCCTCTGCAAGCTCCACCACACCGGTGCAGTAAGGGTTGTCCCGGTTGAAGCCCTGCGCCGTCATAAAGGGCGGTCCGACGGCGATGCAGGTAAAGGCCCGCAGACGGCCCTCCACGGCCACCTTCTCCCAAGTCATGTCCGTGGCATGGCACCGGGTGCAGATCGGCCGGGGAGGCACATACAAAACCCCGCACTGCCTGCAGCGCGACCCCATCAGTTTGTCTTCGTCAAGATATTTTTCAAAGGACACGTCGCTGAATGGTCGTTCCTGCATACCTATTTCCTTTCCAGTATGGTGAAGGTACAGGTGCCGCCGGTGCCGCCCAGGTTGTGGGCGCCGCCCGTGTGGAGGTCGCCGATGGGGATCTGCCGTTTGCCGGCCGTATACCGCAGCTGGGTCCATACTTCGTAAAGCTGCGACACGCCGGTGGCGCCCACGGGGTGTCCCTTGCATTTGAGGCCGCCGGAGGTATTGATCGGTTTGATGCCGTTCAACCGGGTGGCCCCCTCGGCCACTGCGTGGAATCCGCGACCCGGCTTGAAAAAACCCAGATCTTCTATGTGCAGCAGTTCGGCGATCGAAAAGCAGTCATGCACTTCGGCGAACTGGATGTCTTCCGGGCCCAGGCCGGCGACATCATAGGCTTCACGGGCCGCCTGCCGCGTCGCCTCGAAATAGGTCAGATCGCTGCAAGCATGCAGGCCGCGGCCGCTTCCCTGTCCCAGACCGGCGACCACAACGGGCTCGTCCGTAAACCGTGCGGCGATGTCTTCCGCCACCAGCAGCATGCAGCTGGCGCCGTCACTGATGGGACAACAGTCATACAGGTGCATGGGCCAGGCTACGACCGGGTTGGCACGGGGATCGCGCAGAAAGGCTTTTTCATCCTCCCACGGCGGCAAGGCCGTGCCTTTTTGGCGCGCCTTTTCCACTTTTGCGTCCATGATGTCACGGATCGTGGCCTTGAACTGAGCCTTGGGGTTCAAAGGCGCATTGCGATGGCTCTTGATGGTGATGTCCATTAAATGGTCGCGGCTGGCGCCGTATTTGTCGAAATAGGCCGTTGCCACAGCTCCGAAAACCCCCGGGAAGGTGAAGCCGGCCTGTCCTTCGTAAGGCACGGTCGCCAGGGCCAGACCTTCCGCGACGGCTTCGGTCGTGCGTTTGGACATTTCTTCAAGTCCTCCTACAAGAACTACATCGTAAAATCCCGATGCTATAGCAAAAACACCCTCTCGAAAAGCGAGGGCGCTCGAAGCGCAGGCCCCTTCCGTACGCGTGGCGGGCTTGGGGACCAGACCGATCAAATCCGCGATGATGGGTCCCCAGTGCGCCTGGTGGACAAAAAAATCATTGGTAAAATTGCCCAGATAAAGCGCTTCGATGTCCCGGGGGTCAAAACCCTTGTCCACCGAGGCGGTCATTTCCTGGAAGGCCTCGACAAAGAGATCTTTGGAATTTTTTTCCGGAAACATTCCGAACGCCGACATGCCGGCGCCCACCACGGCCACTCCCCTGCCGAGTCGCTTGCGCTTTTTCACTTTTTCCACTCCTTTGCTGCAACCACCGCCGGACGCGGGCCGCAACCCGACGGCGGCCGCCATGCGGCAGTCGCCTTGGTCACACCGCGTATTTGATCAAGCTTATACTATACCCGGGGAAAAAAGTAAAATGCGTGGTGTAGCGACGGTGTCAGCGGTTATAGCGGTTAGCCGTTAGATGTCGGCTGTTAGTAGCTATCCCGTTTACGTGTACGTTCACGAAGAACGGTCACGGTGTAATAAAAGAAGCCTGGATTCTGACATTCGCCGGAATGACGAATCGTCGACAAAAAGCAAATGGCCAATGGCGAACATTTCGTTGTGCCGCGTCTCAAAAGCCAAACGCCAAATCGAAATCGAAATCGGGATCGCTATCGGAATCGAAGAGAAATGGCTTGCGGAGACGAAAGAATCGATTTCGATCCCGATAGCGATTTCGATCCCGAAGAAAGAAAATCTCAACAGTCAGCGATTAGCTGTTAACATAATTCATCGTTTTTGTATAAAAATATAAATTTTCATGCCCCGTTTGCTAAAGCGGACTCCCGTCGGCAGCAACAACCGCCGCTTCATGACCAGCTGTCGGCGACCGGCATGAAAATTTCGAAGTTTCATAAAAGGTGCCGACCAATCGCCAATAGCAAATGGCTAACGGCTGACACCTTAAACCTGAAACCTGATCACTGAAACCCTTGAATCACACCAGCCACCAGCGCTCGATGATGCGGCGGCCGTCGAGGGCGGTGATGCCGGAAACCTTGCCGTGCGCGACCTTGTCGGTCCGGGCGTCGACATTGTTGGCGAACATGTGAACGATGGCACCGCCCTCGTCCCGCAGAATCCGCTGCATTTCGGCATACATTTCACGGCGTTTGACCTCGTCGAGCTCGGCGCGTGCCGCCACCAGAAGACGCGTGAACCGTTCGTGATCCCAGTGCGTGTCGTTCCAAGCGGCGCCCGGCGAGTAGCCGGTGGAAAACATAAGGTCTTCGGTGGCATAGCCGCCCCAGTAGCAGGCGCAGAATGGTTTTTTCAGCCAGACATTGGACCAGTAGCCGTCATTGGGCTCGCGGACGACATTGATGTCGATGCCGGCCGGGATGGCGTGTTCACGGTAGAGAACCGCGGCATCCACGGCCCCGCCGAAAGCGGCATCCGCGGCGCTCAAATGGACCGTCAAACGGCTGAGACCGGCTTTTTTCAGATAATGTTTGGCCTTGTCCGGATCATAGGGCAGCGCTTCAAGCTCCTGGGCGTAATACCGATAGGAAGGTCCGATGGGATTGTCGTTGCCGATGGTGCCATGGCCCTTTAAAATGATCTTGATCAGCTGCTCGCGATCCAGGGCGTGTTTCAGGGCCAGACGCACATTGACGTCGTCAAACGGCGGCGTGTCGACAAACATGGGAAAGGTGTAGTGCAGCGGTCCGGTGGTCTCTTCAATGTGAACCCCCGGCTTTTTCGACAGCAATCCCGCGGTCTTGGGATCGACCTTGTCGATGACATGCACTTTGCCGGTCACCAGGGCATTGATGCGTGCCGTGGCGTCCTTGATGGAAAGCAATTCAGCGGCATCCACATGCGCCCGGTCGGTCTTCCAGTAATTGGGATTCTTTTCGAAATAGGCGCGCACCCCTGGTTCGAACTCCTTCAAAATGTAGCCGCCGGTGCCATTGCCGTCCTTCCAGTCCAGGCTGCCGTCTTCCGCCGCCGGATACACACCCAGGCCGGGACGGTCGAGATTGTAGGGAAAATCGGCGTTGCCTTCGGACAATTCAAAGGTGACGACATATTTGCCGTCGGTTTTTATGGATTTTATGGGTTCAACAATGGGTTTGACCGAAGATTTGGTTTTTTCGCCGCGGTGGTAGTTGACGGTCGCCGCCACATCTCTGGCCTCGAGGGTCCGGCCGTTCTGAAATTCGATCCCCTTGCGCAGCTTGAACGTCCATTTGGCGGCATCAGGGGTGGACTCCCAGGATTCCGCCAGGCATGGAACCAGCTTGTTATGGGAGTCGATTTCCGTCAGCGTGTTGTTCATGGCACGGGTCATCAGTGTCTGAAACCCGCTGGCCAGCGTCGCCGGATCATAGCTCTCCGTCGTCGAACCATGGCCGACGGCCAGGCGCAGGACGCCCCCCTTTTGGGGCGTCATCGCCAGCGCCGTGTGCCGAGCCCACGGCAACGGCAGCGCCGCCGCCGCGCCCAGCAGCGCCATTTTCGACAGAAACGCCCGCCGCGACAGGCGCCCGTTCTTGAACTGCTCCGTCAGTTGCCGGATCTCCATCGGTCTGTCTGTTACCTTCATCGTGACCTCCTTTCAATGGCTGGTGTTCGTTTTTCCTGGCCGCCGGGACAAATGGTGCCCGATTTGCCGCGACGGGTCGTCGATCCATCGTGCCCGAAAAAATGGTTTGCGAAGAGGCAAAAAAATGTATATACAAAATTACATTTAGACATACACAAGTTCAACGCGGTTTGTCAATGCATTTGTAGCAAACGCCCATGAAGGTGCCAATGCTGATCAACGTGGATGATAGAATACCCAAGTATCTGAAAATATATGAATATATTCATGGCATGATTTCGCGCCGCAAAATTCAACCCGGCGGAAAACTACCGACGGAACTAGAACTGGCCCATCAATTCGGCGTCAACCGCATGACGGTCCGCAAGGCCCTCGACAAGCTGGTGGTGGAGGAAATGATCGTGCGCCGCCGTGGCCAGGGGACTTTTCTCATTGCGGCGACACCCAGGGAATTCGTGTACAGTCTCGATGTCACCACCGGCTTTTTCAAGGACATGCACAACTACGGTTTGATTCCCCGTGCCCGGACAAAGCAGATAACGGTCGTCGAAGCCACGCCAAGAATCGCCGCACAGCTCAATCTGAACCATGACAAGCGGGTCATTTGCATGCTGCGCGTCTTTTACGCCGATGCGGAGGCCATCATGACCGAAAAGACCTACATGCCGTATGAAGAATTCAAAGACCTGCTCCACATGCCCCCGGAGGGCCGCCGCTATCCCGTCCTGAAGCAAAAGTACAATATCGCGCCCCACCATTCCAACCAGACTTTTACGGCGGTTCTGGCGGGTGAGGACGAAATGCGCCTGTTTGGATTCAGCGGTCCCCAGGCCTGCATCGAACTGGAATGCACGGTTTTCGATGCCAGCGACGTGCCCATCGAAGTGGGATATTTTATATTCCGGGGGGACAAGTACCGCTTCAACATCAATGCGATTGAATATCTGGTGGACGATTGAATCCTGTTCTGATAACAGGTTGCCATCAAATCCTTAACGAGAGGTGACCACCCATGCATGAACGCTACCTTCGGGTCGAGGGTTCGGCGCAGCGCCGCGGCGAGGCTGTCGGCAGGGCCTGGCGGCAACGCATCATCACCATTTTCAAATACGCACAGCACGCCACCGTGGACAAGGACGGGCGGACGCTCAGCCGGTGGCTGCCGCACGCCCGCGATCTTCTGCCGCACATCGAACAATGGGCCCCCGACACCCTCGCCGAAATGAAAGGCATGGCCCTCGGCGCCGGCCTTGCCTTCGACGATATCCTGCTGCTCACCTGTGCCTACGAAAAGTGGTTCAACTATCACGCGGCAGACCACTGCACGGGTTTCGCGGCCATGGGCTCGGCCACGCCGGACGGCGCCCTCATCTGCGGCCAGACAAATGACGAATCCCTCCTGCACTGGGCGGCCGGCCAACTGGACGGGGTTCTCCACCACCACGACAGCGACGGAATGGAAACCCTGCTGTATACCCACCCCGGCATCCCCGCCTACATGGGAATGAACTCGGCCGGACTGTGTCTGCTGTGGATGGCCATCGAAAACGGCGAACGCGCCTCCGGCCTTCCCACCAATGTCCTCATCCGCGAAACCCTGCGGCGGACATCCCTGGCAGCGGCGGAAGACTACATCCGGACGGTGCCGCGCAGCGTTCCCAATAATTATCTTATGTCCCATCCCGTCGAGGGCATCTGCAACATCGAAAGCACGCCCGGCCGCTTCGTGGTCACCCGCAGTGCAAGGAGTCTGTGCCACACCAATCACATCTTGGACCCCGCGATGGCGGCCGGAGACTTGAAAAAAGGAGACCCGACCAGTTCGACGCTGGCGCGATACCGTGCCATGGCGTCGCTGCTCAAAGCACATGACGGGTGCATCGATCTTCCGCAGTCCTGCGCCATGCTGTCGGATCACAGCGACTATCCGGAATCCATTTGCACCCACCCGCGCCCGACCGCCGTGCACGCCAAAACGTTGGCGGCGCTCATATTTCAGCCGGGGACGGGACGTATGCACATCGCCTTCGGCAATGCCTGTGAAACGCCGTTTCGCACCTTTTCCTTCTCGGCGGCCGCGTTTCAGCCGTCGTCGGCCAACAGGGCCTCGGCCAGGCGCTGGTCATAAGCGGTCTTTGGATCAAATTCCCGGCCGGTGTACATCTTTGAAGCGGCCAAGACGGCAGCGTAGGGAACCCAGCCGTGTTCGTCCCACAGCGCCGGTTCATCGGCGTTCCACAACCGGAATTCAATGTCTTCCGCCACACGGCGCACGTACATTTTCACACGGCGATTCCGGGGAAACGGAAAATAATAAAGTCCCCTTTCGTCTTTCATGTCAGCCTCCCCGTTCCTTCCGGCGATCCGCTGAATTGACACAGCGTTCCGGCGTCATTATGTTTCTGTGCGTCATGCAATGCCAACGGCAACCCGTTGCCCCATACTTGCAAAAGAGGCTTTTCTTATGCGGTCCACCCAAAACGGCATCCTGTGCCCCGGCTGCAGAAAACTGATCAGCGCCGATGAACCCCGCTGCCCCCACTGCGGCATTACGCGGCCCGGCTCCCTCCTGAAAAACAACCCCCTGTCCCGATGGTTGGCCGATCCGTATCAGCTTATCAGAAGCATCATCTATGTCAACGCCGGCATGTTTCTTTTGTCGCTGCTGCTGCGGCCGGAATCCACCCGTCTTTCCATGAACCCGCTGCTGTTTCTTTCCCCGGGTACGCACAGTCTGCTGCTTTTCGGCGCTTCGGGCACACTGCCCATCGATCAACTCGGACGTTGGTGGTCGCTCCTGTCGGCCAACTACCTGCACGGCGGCATCCTGCACATCGTATTCAACATGCTGGCCTTTCGACAAATCGCGGCTTTTACGGTTCGTGAATACGGCGTACACCGCATGTTCGTTCTGTTCACTATCGGCGGGATTGCCGGTTTCCTGGTATCCTACCTGGCCGGGGTGTCGCTGACCATCGGTTCATCCGCCGCTGTCTGCAGTCTGATCGGTGCCGCGCTGTATTACGGTAAAAGCCGGGGCGGCATTTACGGGCAGGCCGTCTACAAGCAGATCGGCGGCTGGGCCGTCGCTATTTTTCTTTTCGGCCTGCTGGTGCCCGGCATCAACAACTGGGGCCACGGAGGCGGCATGGCCGCCGGCGCGCTGCTGGCCTTTTTGATGGGCTATCGCGAGAAAAAACCGGAAACCGCGTTCCACCGGCTGGCGGCCTGGGGTTGCGGCATCGCAACGGTGCTGGTGCTTCTGTACGCAGTGGCTGCAGCCTTTTCCAGCCTTTTCAGCCGATGACGGGAGCGCCAATTCCTTGTCCGGGCCTGCCGGCCGCGGCCGGCATCCCGCAAACCACCGAAAATTGGGCGCACCTCTGCCGTAGATGTTGATTTTTGTGGTGAATTGCGATATGAGACGGACCGTCTGGTGTGAAACCGATGATGCAGCCGGTACCGCGGCCATTCGGCCTGTCGATCGGGCCTGCCGCTACGACAGGCGGCGGCGTTTTTCGCTTCACACCCCACAGGAAAACAGCGCAACAGGGTCTGCCGGCAAACGCGGCGGTCCCGGGTAAAAGTCGGCGGTAATGCCGTTTCGATGGCAACGCGATGAATCTCGCTGCACAAAAACCGGATCGCAGAAAGCAGAAACGCTACAACGTCGTCAAAGGCGCCTACGCCGTCGTGCAGCCCGGGGCGGCCAAGCTGGGGCAGATCCGCAACATCAGCCTCGGCGGACTGTCTTTTAAATACATTGCCAGTGAAACCCGGAACAATGCAGCACAAAACATCGACATCCTCATCGGCAAGCACAACTTTCATCTCAAGCAAATTCCGGTGAAAAGCGTCTTTGACATGGCGCTGGAAAAAGAAAGCCCCTTCAGCACCGTCTGCATGCGCCAGCAGGCTGTTCAATTCAAAAATCTGACGGAGGAGCAGGCCGCGCAGCTGAGGCATCTTTTGCAGCATCACACGACCAGCGAGACCTGACAATGGTTCACACCGGCCGTCAAAGGTCGCGCGCTGGCAAAACAGCCGTTCCCGGACATGATGGGTCCCGTCATATGAATCGAAGGCAAATGCTAAAAAACCTGGCGGCGTTCTGCATCAGTGCCGGTGTACCCCTGCGCGCCGCAGCCGGGCTGCTGGAACCCGGTCGCTTCGGGCGGCGGGATGAATCCCCCCAAGCGACGGCGCCGGACAGTGCGAACAATTATTGCTGCGACACCAGCGACGGCCGCCGGCTCACACCAATTGGCATGCAGCTGATGGGATCCGTCCTGCACCGGTTTTCTGCAATCATCAAAAGGATCGGCTATGGCAACTTTGCTCTGATCAGCTTTGATGAAGCCCGCCACACCGCCGCGGCATATGCCGGCATCGGGGCCTTCAGCAAAGCGGAAACCGACTTTCTGGCGTTTTTGTTCTCTCAAGATGCGGCGGATTACGGCTTTCGGGGACATAAACCGTTCAAAAACATCACGGATGCCGTTGACAAAAGCGCGGTCGTAAAAATTCCCGGTACCGGCAATTATCTCCTGAACGGCGATCCGCTGCGAATTTATCGGCAGATGAGGGCCGACATCGGCGATAAACTGGTGCTGACATCGGGAATTCGGGGCGTCGCCAAACAATTTTACCTGTTTTTGAACAAAGCCCGTAAAACCGGCGGAAATCTGTCGCTGGCAGCCCACTCGATCGCACCGCCGGGCTACTCCTATCATGGCATCGGCGATTTCGATGTCGGCAAGACCGGCCTGGGCTTGGACAATTTTACACTGCGGTTTACCCACACCGATGTCTACAAGAAGCTGCAGCAGCTTGAATATGCTGAATTCCGCTATCCACCCGACAACCGGGTGGGGGTCCGTTTTGAACCCTGGCACATCAAAACCCTCTGACAGGATGTGTTCCGGCAAGGCCTGCCCGGTTCGCTGCGGAATCGCCGCCGGAAAGGAAAAATGCGCGTGAAATGCTCGGTCCCAAAAGGCGCTGTGGTGCAGGAACAGCTCGAACGCCGAATCCTGAAAGGGCTGGCCTGCGAGTGGGACAATGCCGCTTCACTGCTGGACGCGGCCGATTGCCGGGGGTTTACCAAACCGCTTTTCAGCCTGCACGACATGAAAACCCGTCTGGGATGCTGGTCTTTGGCCAAAAAAGAAATCACGCTGAGCCGCAAACTGGTGCTGAACCACACCTGGAATGACGTGCGGGAGGTTTTGCTGCATGAAATGGCGCACCAATACGCCGACGAGGTGTTGAATGCCGGCAGCGAAAGACCGCATGGCCCCGCTTTTCAGTCCGCCTGCCGTCTGTTGAACGCCGATCCCGCCGCGGCGCATCATTTTCAGCCGCTTTTGCAGCGTCTGGACCGCTCCCTCGCCGCCAAGGACCGGCTGCTGCAACGCATCCAAAAGCTCATGTCCCTGGCGGAAAGCCGCAATCCCCACGAAGCCGATGCCGCCCTGCAGAAAGCGCAGGAATTAACCCGTAAATACAATGTGGATCAACGGGCGGTCAACGCGGAGCGCCGTTTTATCAGCATTTTTCTGGGCGCACCGGCCCTGCGGCACCGCCGGGACGACTATTTGCTGGCCCACCTTCTGCAGACGCATTATTTTATTCAGGGCATCTGGGTTTCGGCATATGTGTTGCAGAAGGAAAAAATGGGGCGTGTTCTCGAAATCAGCGGCACACCCCGGAATGTCAAGGTCGCCGGCTATGTTTTCGATTTCATGCGTCACACGATTGACGCACGCTGGCGGCGATACAACCGCGAACGCGGGTTGAACCGTTACCGGCGAACTGATTTTGCCTGCGGCCTGCTGCAGGGTTTTATGGATCAGTTGAACGCCAACGAAAAGGCGCTTCAGCCGCAAGCCGCCGGTCGGGCTGTTGTCAGGATACAGGATCCGGCGCTGCAGCGCTATCTGGCCGATCGATACCCCCGCACGGCGGCCATCCGGCGCCGGGCGGGCCGCCACAACCCCCGGATTGTCAATGACGGTTACCATGTCGGCAGCCGTCTGGTTTTGTCCAAAGGCGTGGCCTACGACGGTGGCAGCGGAAGGCGATTGACCCAGTGATCAAAAAACGTCCTACCCACATCCTGACCATCGGCGGCGGCAGCGGCCAATTCGCCCTCCTGTCGGGTCTGCGCGATCTGGCTGACATCGACGTCACCGCCGTGGTTTCCATGGTCGATTCGGGCGGCAGCACCGGTCGGCTCCGTGATGAACTGGGCGCCCTTCCTCCCGGCGATATCCTCAAGTGCATTCTGGCGCTCTCGCCCCACCGGGACATGGCCCGTGCCATCCTGCTCAAACGTTTTCAGAAAGACCGCCGGCTGATGGGCCACAATGCCGGCAATATGCTGCTCACCATGCTCTCGCGCTACACGGGCAGCTTCACAGCCGGTGTGCGGGCGCTGGCCGAGATTCTGGATGTCAGCGGCACGATTCTTCCGGTTACCGTAGACCGGGCCACCTTGGTGGCGGAGCTCAGCGACGGAACGCGGGTTTTCGGCGAAGCGGCGATTGACATGCCCCGCGGTACACAACGGGAACGCATTGAAAATGTGTTTCTGGTACCCCACCACAGCGACGGCATCCGTGTTTTTCCGCCTGTGATCGAGGCCATCGAAAACGCCGACTGCATCATTATCGGTCCCGGCGATCTCTTCACCAGCGTCCTTCCCAATCTGGTCGTTCCCAATGTCCGGGAAGCCCTGCAGCAAACCCGGGCCCGCATTTTGTATGTGGTCAACATCATGACAAAATATGGGGAAACGCATGGGTTCGGCGCAGTGGATTTTGTGCGGCATCTCGAAAAACAGATGGGACGTACGGTGGACGGGGTCATCCTCAATGCGAAGCGCCCGCCCGGGGTGATCATCGAAGCCTATCATCAACAGAAGTCCGCACCGGTGTCCGTCGACGTGGATGCGGCTTTCGCGCAAGAGCGTCGGGTGTATACGGCGGATCTGATCGACACTTCAGGCGGCATCGTCCGGCACGACGGCGCCAAGCTGGCCGCCTTTATCAGACAGATTATGTAAGGCGGTTCAAACGGCCGCCTGAACCAGTTCCCGACCCAGCTGCTCCGCAGCCTGCATCAGCGCCGCGTCCGCCTTGATGTCTCCCGGATTTTCCGCGCTGCCGTGCACCATCCCCACAATATCGGCGCCGACGTAGCGATAGGCGTCCTGAAAGGTCCGCAGTGCATTGACACAGCCCGAACGGAAGCAGTCCACATCCCCGTAGCTCATGGCGACGCCGATTTTCTTCCCGGCCATGAGACTGGGACGATGATCACTGATCAACGCAAAACAACGGTCCATAAAAAGTTTGGTCTGAGCGGATACCGTGAACCAGTAGACCGGGCTGGCGATCACCCATGCGTCGGCCTGGATCAGTTTCGGGTACAAGGTCTGCATGTCATCTTCGATCCGGCAGCCTTTTGCATCCGGTTTCTGACAAGTGTAGCAGGCCTGGCAGGGGCGGATGTGCAAACCGTTGAGATAAACGTTTTCCACCGCGGCACCGGCCGTCGCCGCACCCTTTTGTATGGCCTGTGCCAGCCCACTGCTGTTGCCGTTTTTGCGAGGACTGCCCAACAAAATGAGCACTCGGACATGGGTCTTTGGTGTCGTCGTCATGCAACGCTCCTTTACTTCAGGGGAAATCGTCTACCAACCGTCCCTTTGCATAATATGTTGTTATCACAAGCTAATACATCGTGTCCGCAGTGCTTTTGCCACGGAAAACGTAATAGCTGTAGCCCATGTAGGCCAGCACGATCGGCAGCAGTACGACGGTCCCCACCAGCAGCAGAGATTGGGATTCCGGGGCCGCCGCCGCCTGGCGAAAAGTGATTTCAAACGGCACCAGCCATGGCCACAAGCTCAATCCAAGGCCGATGTAATTCATCATGAAAAGCCCCAGGCTGAGCAGAAAGGGGCGGTATTCGCGGCCGGCGCTCAAATCGCGCCACAAAAGAATCAGAAAAAAGATGGACAGAACGGGCAGCGGACTGAGCAGTAAAAAATTCGGCCAAGCAAACCAGAAGGTTTTGATGTGCCCATGCATCAGCGGGGTGGTCAAGCTCACCAGGGCCATGAAAACAGCAACGGCCGCCAACAGATATCGGGTGCACCGCCGGGCCCACTCCTGGGTGACGTCTTCGGTTTTCATGATCAGCCAGGTCGCCCCCAGTAAAGCATAACCGCAGATCAGGGCGACACCGGTCATGAAGCTGAACGGCCCCAGCCAGTCAAAAGCGCCGCCGCCGTAGGAACGTCCGTCAACCTGCACGCCCTGGACAAGGCCGCCCAGAATGGTCCCCTGGCAGAAGGCGGCCAGAATCGAGCCGAGGCAGAAGGCGGCATCCCAGATCCGCCGCGAAGCGCCCCGGGCTTTGTGACGGAATTCAAAAGAAACGCCGCGGAAAATCAGCCCCAGCAGCATGGCGGTCACCGGCAGATAAAACGCCGGCATCAGAACGGCGTAGGCCAATGGAAACGCCGCGAAAAGGCCGCCGCCCCCCAGCACCAGCCAGGTTTCATTGCCGTCCCAGAAAGGTGCGATGGAAGCCATCATGCGGTCCCGGCACCCGTCTGTGGGAGCAAGCGGAAAAAGAATGCCGAGCCCCAGATCGAATCCGTCCAGCACCACATACAGAAAAACGGCGGCGGCAATGAGGATATACCAAGCAAAGGGCAGATCGATGATCGCTTCCAGGTTAAACATGCCGGTCTCCTGATGTCTTCATCCTGTCGAGCCAACAGGTCCTTTGGTCAAACCGTGGTCGCCGTATGTGTCTTCATCCGACGCCTCCGGACCTTTGGCAATAAGACGCAGAATGTAGTAGACGCCGGCGCCGAATATCAGCGTATATACGACCACAAAAGCTGCCAGCGACATTCCCACCTGTGCGCCGGCCAAGGGTGAAACGCCCTCCGCCGTCAACATCACCCCATAGACGATAAAGGGCTGGCGCCCCACCTCGGTCACCATCCATCCCAGCAGAACGGCGGCAAATCCGCCGGGACTTAAGACCATGCACCAGATGAAAAACCAGCGGCTGTTAAAAAGCTTGCGGCGAAAAAACAGCCAGACGGCGAACACGCCGGTTACAATCATCAAAAGACCGATGCCCACCATGAATCTGAACGCCCAGAACACCAGCGCCACGGGGGGGCGTTCCTCCGGGGGCCACGCCTTCAACCCCTTGACCTCGCCATCGGGGTCGTGCGTTAAAATAAGGCTGGACAGCTTGGGAATATTAATTGCAAAGCGGGTGGTTTCCCGCTGCATGTCCGGCCAGCCGAACAGCTTGAGCGGAGCGCCCCGCCGTGTCTCCCAGAGGCCTTCCATGGCAGCCACCTTGGCCGGCTGGTGCTTCAATGTATTCAGTCCGTGCAGATCGCCCATGACCAGCTGCAGGGGCGAAACAAACACGGCCATGATCATGGCCATGCCGAACATCACGCGTGCCTGCCGGGTATGTTCGGAACGGATCAGGTAATAAGCGCCCACGCCGGCGACGGCGAAAGCGGTGGTCAGGTAGGCGGCGATCACCATGTGCACGAAGCGGTAGGGAAAAGAAGGGTTGAAAATAATGTCGATCCAGTCGCGCGGATAAAAAAGATCATTGGCCCCGATGGTGTAGCCGGTCGGCGTCTGCATCCAGCTGTTGGCGGAAAGAATCCAGAAAGCGGAAATCAAGGTGCCGGCGGCGACAATAAGCGTCGATGCAAAATGCAGCTTCGGCCCCACCCGGTTCCAGCCGAAAAGCATGATGCCCAGAAAGGAGGCTTCCAGAAAAAAGGCGGTCAGCACTTCATAGCCCAACAGCGGACCGATGACATTGCCGACGCGGTCGGAAAAAACGGACCAATTGGTGCCGAATTGATAGGACAGGACGACGCCGGACACGACGCCCATTCCGAACGTCACCGCAAATACCTTGACCCACAGGCGGTAGACGTCCATGTAGACGCTGTCGCCGGTCTTGAGCCAGCGCCACTCGACCACCGCCAGCCAGCTGGCAAGCCCGATGGTCAACGCCGGAAACAAGATGTGAAAGGATACGGTGAAGCCAAACTGAATTCTAGCGAGCAGCAGCGGATCAAGCATTGGTTACACCTGTCGGATCGCCCGGCGGGCACCCGCCGGGTGGCACATGTATTGTGTTCGTACAGGCCAAAACGGGGAAATGACTTTGATCGGTCAACATATCCTATTCCCCTCCGGTGTCAAGTCTTTATCACTGTTTTCATGTTTTTTGCAAGAAGATGCCTGCGCACCGGATGCTGTTTCATACAAGCGAGGGCCGCTGGCCCGTCTACGCTCTGCGAGCTGCGCCGCGGCAGGCTGCGAGCATCCGGATTTATCAGAAAAAAAACTTGATCAGAGCGATCAGCGGTTCGCCATCCCCCGTGAACGGAAACGTACACGTGAACGTACACGTGCTCGTGCACGTGCGCGTCCGTTTGGTCCTGATTCGTCATTCCGGCGTACGCCGGAATCCAGAAAAAGGGATGGCCCGGGG